>Ga0209426_1000199_pt1:25000-85794 | contig 85794 bp, 68 predicted proteins | sample Deesub1362B_J571_FD_187697 | JGI IMG/M metagenome (GOLD analysis project Ga0209426, IMG submission 187697) | Deep oceanic, basalt-hosted subsurface ecosystem from Juan de Fuca Ridge flank, Pacific Ocean, CORK Borehole 1362B_J2.571 (SPAdes)... ... | reverse complement strand
GGTGCTCTTTGGCCATCTGGTGGATGTCCTTGGTGATGAGCTGCAGGCGCTGGTTGATCTGTTGGTAGAGCTGCAGGTGGTTGTCCAGATAGAGTCTGTGATGATGGGGAAGCTGCAGGTTGTGGAGATAGTCCATTGTAGGTCAACGCCGGTATAATACATGGCGCTACCTCCTTGGTTTTGGTTTCTGATACTGTTCGGTCCCTTGTATACCACGGGAGCCAACCGGAGGTAGCTTTTTCATATGATCAGACCAGATAAGCGAGAGGCTATTTTCTAGCCATTCCATGTGGAGGATCTCGGAATATCCAGGGGCTTGGAGGCGAAACCCCCAACTTTGCTGGCCCTTTATGAATTATCGGAGTTCGGGAAATCGGATACACAGTGGGGTGCCTTTGGATCCATATGCAACGGGGTACGAAGCGAGGGGCGGGGCTTGCAGCTATGGGGACTCCCTCGGACAATTCCCCTCTCCACCCTCTGGGGAGAGAGGGCTAGGGTGAGGGGGACATTCAGGGCAGAGCTGTATCGAATGAGCATGGATTCCCGTAAATCCAGGGAATCCATATACTCAGTTTCCCCATGATCCATTATCCGGCTCAGTCCGGATCAGGCAATTTATCTGTCTTCAACTTTGCTGGGCCCTGTGGGAGTCCAGGCGTATTCCTGGATGTTAAGGCTCAGGAGATCAGGGCGGGAATAGTGGCCCATGCTGTCAAAGTAGGCCTTCGCAAGATCCCTTTCGGCCAGATCGATCTCTTCATGAACAATACATTCATCCTCGAAAACCGGCCCCTTGATAATGATCCCCGAAGGATTTACAATGCAGCTCCCTCCAACCGCCAAATTGTATTTCATGAAATCTTTGAGGTCCGGAGGAATATCGGATTCCCTCATGTACCAGCTGCAGCTGACCACGAAGACCTGGTTTTCTATGGCATGCTGGCGTATGGCACTTTCTATATCGCAGGTGTGGCCTCCAGCCTCGGCCGATTTGGCTCCTAGATGCCCATCAAGCCTCCACCACCCCGGCCACAGGGCACAGTGGATTTCCTCTCCCTTGATGGCCATGGCTGCCCTCAACAGTGTCATATGATGTTCATAGCAAATACACGCACCCACAGTACCAATATCTAGCTGGAATGTACGGATATCCCTCGCATCCCCCATGCCCCAGTACACGCGCTCCGAGTGTGTAGGCATGAGCTTCCTGTGTCGCCCTACAATCTTCCCTTGCCTGCTTATGACGATCAAAGAGTTGTATACAGTCCTGCTTCCCGGCTGGTCATCCAGTTCGTTTATGCCCACGACACAGTTGACCTTAGCTTTTTTTGCAGCTTTGGCCATCTCTTGGGCCTCTAATCCATTCCATCTGATAGCACTCTGAATGATGCGCGCTGCGAGTTCTGTTGACTGCCGCACACTCACGCTCCCGCGCCAGTATGGATACCCGCAAAAGTAGACCTCGGGGAAGACCAAAAGGTCTATGCCGAGTTTGCCGGCCTCTAATATGTAATGACAGGTCTTTTCCAGAGTCTTTTCCTTATTGAAAAAATGAGGGGATATTTGGGCTGCACCCACGCGAATCTTTTTCATGGCCACCTCGCTAGTTAGGGAAATTATTTAGCACGCATTATTCAGGAGCAAGGGAACAATGCAGGTTAGTCAACCCCTGGCTGGGGCTTGATCCCCTCTCGATATGCGTGCTTCAGCTCCGTTCTCTCGCTCGCAGTATCAGCCAGTTCGATTACCTGTGGATGAGCATTCCGCCCCGTGAGGACAAGGTGCATCAACAGAGGTCTACTCCGAATGATCTCTAACACATGTTCCAGATCCACCAGCTTGAGATGGAGTGCACTGTTGATCTCATCAAGAATCAGGATGTCATATTGGCCCAATTGCATCTTTTGATAGGCAAACTGAATAGCATCCTGAGCATTCTCTCCGTGTTCTTCCTATGGATAGGGATTCTCCTCAATACCGCAGAAGCCTCCTCCAATGAGAATCAACTCCACAAGACAGTCCATCTTCTTCACACCGTCCCATTCTCCGCCATAGAGATCTTCCTTCATAAATTTGGATAATACAAACCTTCATTTTGTGGCCGCATGCTCGCACACCAATGCCCAAAGCGATGGTGGTCTTGCCCTTTCCGTGGCCCGTGATCACTACCACAAGCCCCTTACTTTCCTTGGATATCCGCTTGGTAATCTTCACTCATCCCCCAAGCAGCCTTTTGGGTCAACTCGCAATTTCATTCTACTCCTTGCTGGAATCCGCCTCAAGAAGCCAGTCCGCATCATCCCCCTGCTGATGATAATGTTGCAGGCTGGCTTCTTGTAATAAGGGGGCCTTATTTGCCACCATGCGCCTTTTGGCGCACAAATGTCATTGCGATCATGGAAGGAACTGAAGGGATTGTCTTGCAATGTCCTGGGGTTGGGGGTGAAATCTCCGATTTGACTCACCTCTCGGGAATATACCAGTCTGGACCGCTTTCCCAGCAGGACGAACTCTTTCTTGTCTTCTTCCTTGACACTCCTTCTTATTGGAGGTATGGGTAAGTCGTCTCCCATCGGCTCCCCCCTTCAGGAAGGGACTCCGTGATACTTACCCATCGTCGTCTTTTTCGGCGATTCCTCCTCCCCATCCTGGTCATGGGGTGGACGCCTTTAGGATTCTCCTCTTCACGAGTGTCGCCTCAAGAAGAATTCCCCCATATTCTGGGGCTCTACCTGGGCATGGATAAAACCGTGGTGCTCCAACGTCTCAGGGAATTGGGACTCACCGTACTGGACCTCGCCCAACCGATCCCGTGCCCTTCGCTGTCCGCCCCGAGTGGAGTGGACTCCGTTCGCCTCTTTTTCAGGGACAATACATTATGGAAGATGGTCCTCTACTTCACCATCCCGTCCCCCCAGAGCAATGCCGAACACCTCCTCCGGATCTATGAAGACGAAAAAGCAAGGCTCTCTCAACGTCTTGGATCCCCGTCCCATCTGGAAGTCCGGGCGAAATCGCCTACTCCACAGCATCGTTATGAATGGATCGCCCGAGGCCGAGATTACTACCGGACCGTTTGGTACAAAGAAGGAATGACCGTTTCTCTTTGGCTCTATGGAGAGGACGAGGGTGTTGTCCTTATGGAGATGTATGAACTCGTTGAGGGCCCTTGATTCTATCTTCCCGGGAATCTCTTATGGCTTCGTTCTACTTAAGGAGGTCGGATGATGAAATGGAAAGGCCTCAGGCTCGTTCTTGGTGGAGTGATGGTGCCCTTTTCTTTGATCGCCATTGTGTCCTGCGATCGAGGCAAGCCATTGTCGGAGATGGGCCCACCCACGTATGTGGGCTCGGAGGTCTGTGCCGAGTGCCACAGCAGGATCTCCGTCACTTTCCGTAACACCCTTCACTCTAAGGTGATCCAGGACGTCCGGAAAAACCCGGGCGCCTTCCAGGGAGACTTTGTCTCTCCCAATGATCTACGCAATTTCACTAAAGCGGACATCGTCCTCACCCATGGAATCCAATGGAAACAGCGGTATGTGGATAAGAACTGGAGAGTGAGGCCAGCGCAATGGAACTTCGAGATGGAGGTCTGGGCTCCTTATCATCCAGACGATTGGACGGAACGAGACTGGCGGAAAAAATGCGGGTACTGTCATCTGGTGGGATTCGACAGGGAGAAGCTCATCTGGAGCGAGTTGAGCGTGGGATGTGAGGCCTGCCACGGACCGGCTAGCAATCATGTGGAAGCGCGGCTGGAGGACAAACACAAGACTATCGTCAACCCGGCATCCCTGACGTTCCGAGCATCGGCGGACATATGCGGTCAGTGCCACACGCGCGGGAAGAGCCCCGACGGCAAGTGGGACTATCCCGCAGGCTACCGGGTGGGGGATTACCTCGGGCCCCAGCACTTCAAAATCGTGGATAAATCCAACAAGAAGGCCTGGTGGCCCAGCGGCCACGTCAAGCAGCACCGCCAGCAGTACCCCGAATGGAAGGGCACCGCCCATGCCAAGGCAGGAATCGGATGTACCACATGCCACACCGTCCACGAGGCCAAGACGAAATTCGCCACGAGCATGAATCCCAACAACCTCTGTTTGAGTTGTCATGGGAATATCAGCACCGACCCCATCCGGGGCCATGCGCCCATCGCCAGGGCCCCCCAACATGCCAACTGCATCGGCTGCCATATGCCACCCACCGGGCGGAGCGCCACCCGCGGGGATGAAAGAACGCATCAGTTCCGGACCATTCCCCCTAGGGTCACGGTGGAGTTGGGAGGAGGCGACCCGGCCAAACAACCCAACTCCTGCAACCACTGCCATGCACATAAAGACGACAAGCCGGAATATCTGCAAAAGGCGCTGGATGACGGGAAGAAACCGTATGAAAAATTTATGAGCGTCTTGATGGTGACCCAATAATCGGGGAAGAGATATGGGGAAAGCGACGATCCGCCTGGGATTTCTCCTCTTCTTTGCCGCAGCGGCCTTCGTGGCAGCGGTCTCTCTCGGGGGAATGGCGGTCTATTCCACCCAGTCCAGTTTCTGTGCGAGGTGCAAGATTATGCAGACCCGCTACGTGGCCTGGGAGCGGTCTACCCATGCCCGCTCCACGCATGCCATGGCGGCCTGTATCGATTGCCACTCCGAACCGGGCCTTCTCGGGGAGTTCCGGGCCCACCTCAACGGAGCTCGATATGTTTTGGTTCGGCTCATGGGGGAACGGAGAGGCGCTATCCTTCGGGGCAAAGTTTACACCAAGGCATGCATGGAGTGCCACAAGGTGCGCGACATTATCGTCCGGCAGCCCGGACACGAAATCAATCACTCGACGCACCTGAACCGCCGCCTTGAGTGCTTCCAGTGTCACAGAAACCTCTCCCACGGAACGCTCCTGGGAGAGCCCGAACTTCATCCCATGGAAGTCTGCGCATCCTGTCATACACAGCAACAGTTTCAGATGAGAGGGTGCATCTCCTGCCATTCAAAACAACAGATAAACAACCTGTTTCTCCGAGCCAGAACCCTGCCCCAGAGTATGTGAAAAGGATTGCAAAATTACCTCGAAACCACACAGGCCGGGATTCCAACCAAGAGAGGAGACGATTCGTATCTGCAAGCTCTTCCAGGAAGTCAAGAAGCTTTGGTGAAAGCTCAAGGGCTTCCTCGACTGAGGAAGCCCACCCCCTCAAAGAGACCTGGGAGACAACCTTTATGCAAACGACTCATCGTCGAATGTTTGCATGCGCGGCCTCCGAAGAGGCCGCCTTCCCCCTTTCCCTTCCTCACCCCTAGGGGATATCCAAAACAAGCTGTCTTATATTAGAAAGCATGTTGCTATCATGTTGCCAAAAGCAGTGGGGCTGACTTCTATTCTTTTGCAAAGAAGATAGCCATTCTGCAGAGTTATGCCTCCCCCCAAATACTACCTCAAACACGCTTTTAAAATTTCGGAAAAATCCGAGGATCAGACCTTTCGTATAGCCTATGGAGGATCAAAAACCTCCTGATTTATGGAGATGATACAAATATTTAACCTGAATCGAACAGACCACAGTATATCATCACTTAAACATAAAACATTCAAACAAATGAACGACTACCTTAATGCCCTTATGTTGTCAATTACCCAAAAGTTGTATTTTTTCTTCAGAACCTTATCTCTATTTTGGGGCTTATGATGAACGCGCGCCGTAATTTCATTTCCTTCTTCTTGGGAAATATAATATAGCAGCCGGATATTTTTATTTGAACTTCGGTTTAGACAAAAGACGACGATACACTCATTGTTATGCAGATTATCACGAACAACCTTGAAAATATGTCCTTTTATTAGCCTTTTGCCAAAGTAGATGGCTTTTAAGTTTTCCTTTCATCTGGGGCTATTTTGTGTTATTAACTATCTCAAAAGGAGAACATCAGGAGAATTGACCTCTTGGACAGGCATATCAACTGCTTGTCTGTCATTCCAATTTTAAAATATGTTGAAGCACGCGGGTTCAGCGCGGAAACCCTGGTCTCTGGCCTTCCGGTCCCCCTATCCTATTTGCAAAACCCTCGAAATTGGTTATCCAGCAAGGTGGTAGTTGAGATCTTCAATCGGTGCGAAAAACTCTTCAACGACCCTCTGATCATGTACAAGATCGGACGCGATGGGCTGGTCCACCAGACGGACGCCGCCTTTGTTTCGTTCTTCCGCCTTCTTATAGCCCCCAAGCTTGTGTTCAAATATGCTGGTAAAATCGCTACGTTCTTTACCAAATTCTTCCGAATTGAAGCAGAATCTGTTGGTCCCAATGAAGCACTTGTCTATTTTACTTATCCAGATAAAACCATGGCCCATCGGCATGGCTGTTTATATAACATGGGCTGGACAGTGGGCCTGCCAATTCATATATGGAAGACACGAGGATGGGTCTGGGAAGAGGAATGTGTCGTCCAACAGGAATTGGATAGCATCCGGCGGCTAAAATCCCCTAAACCGATGATCGATTCGGTTCGTTTTGGTTCCAACCGTTGTGTCTTTCGACTTAGATGGGTGGAGCCTAGGTATGTCTCCCATATTAATACATTCTTGGACAACCACGAGAATCTCATCAGCCAGGCCATAAATGCCTTGGAGGACAAAGAGCTCAGTCTTCAGGAGAAGGAGCTGGAGCTTCAAAGGATAGAGAAGGAACGGAGTTCAAGGGATCAAAAGAAAAGGGAGATCTTGCAGGGATTTGGACTGACCCCTCGAGAGCAAGAGGTCACTTGGTTGGTCAGCCTTGGGAAGAACAATTATGAGATTGCCGAGGAGCTCGCAATAAGTCTGGAGACGGTGAAAAAACATCTCAACAACATCTTCCACAAGATGAAAGTCAAATCCCGCACTGCCCTGATCGCAAAAATATATCGGTCCCTTACAGAGGAGTTTTAAGCTTCAGGACTTGAGATGTCTGCAAAGTTCACGGAAGGTCTCTGGTCGCCGTAGAAGAAACAGACAAAAAATAACCAGGAGCTCCCGATAGAGGTAAAGAAAAAAGTCCCTTATCGGCCTCGAACGCGGATCTGGATCATCCCCCGTCCAGTCATCAGGCTTTTGAGGATCAAGGGCCTCGGGGACTGCAATGGTCCAAAAGGGCAATCAGATCATCCCAGGTGGAAATGCGGGGGACTTCCGGGGGGAGGGTCTTTCCGTTCACTTGGGTCTCGGCCATTCTGTGGTGGACAATGTTCTGGTCCATCACCACCGTGGTCCAAACGGGGTGAATGCCTGACTGTTTTGCCCCCTGAACATCAGAATACAGATCGTCCCCCACAAAGAGGATCCGCTCCCCCTCCACCCCAAAGCCCTCCATGAACCTCTGAAAGATTCTGGGGTGGGGTTTGCGATAGCCCTCCTCCCCGGAGATGACCACTACATCGAAAAAGGGAGCCAGACCCAACCCCTCTATTATCTCCCAGGCCGCAGGTGCGTGAGTGAAGTTGGACAGAAGCCCCAAGCGGTATCTGCCCCGCAGGGTCCGCAACATCTCCAATGTGCCGGGCACCAGATGGCTGTGCGGGAGGAAGGCAGAGAAATATGCCTCCACACCTCGGGAGATCCGGGGGTCATCCGGTGAGACCCAACAGCCCAGCTCCTGCAGGGCATGGCTGATCCAGAAACGGTTGTGGGTCTCCCTGCCGCTTCGCCGACTCTCTTCCAGAAAGTGTATGGCGGCCTTTCGATGTTCCCTGGCGAAGCTCTCTCCGTCGATGGGAAACCCGCTCTGTCTAAGACTTGCGGTGAGCCTGGAGATGGCCTCATAGAGGGCAGGAGGCTCCACCGTGATCAGGGTGTTGAAGAGGTCGAATCCGACGGCAGCGACTGAACTCATAAAGTTCATTTCTATATCCCTTCAAATCGAAATCAGCACCCGACGCCAGCCCTCCTCAATATCTCGGCCAGATCGACCACCTCCATCCGGCCCTGCAGGTCCTCCGCCTTCAAGGCATCGGTCAACATCTTGGCGCATGTGGGGCAGGTCACAGCCAGGAGTTCCGCCCCTGTGTCGGCGGCCTCGCGGATGCGGACCCTGTTGGGAGAGTCCTCCCCGCCGCCCAGGATGTCCGTGAAGAAGTTCCCGCCGCCCCCGCCACAACAAAAGGAGTCCTCTTTGCTGCGCCTCATCTCCACCACCTCGAGATCCGGAATCCGCTTCAAGACGGAGCGAGGGGGCTTGAATATCCTATTGTGTCTTCCCAGATAGCATGGGTCATGATATGTGACCCTGACCCTGTATGGGGAGGGGACGATTCTGCCCTGCTTCACAGCCTGGCCCAGCACCTCGGTGAAGTGCCATACCTGGAAGTCAGCGCCCAACTTGGGATATTCCTTGCGGAAGACGTTCAGGGCATGGGGATCCAGGGTGATGACCTTCTTTACCCCCATCTCCCGAAACTTGCGGATGTTCTCCTCGGCCAACAGGGAAAAGAGCCCCGTCTCCCCCAGCACCTTCACCTCATTGCCGTCGCAGGTCTCCCGGCTTCCCAGATATCCTATGGAGTATCCGGCCTCCTTGAGCATGAGCCCCACGGATCTGGCCATCCTCATCCCTATCTCATCGTAAGAGCCCACGCAGCCCACATAGAAGAGATATTCCTGGCCGGAGAACTCCTCCAGGCCCGTCCCCTCTGCCCATCTACCCCTCTGCTCCTGGGGGAGCTTGTAGGGATTCCCATTCACATGAATGGCCTTGAAGTAGTCCCGGACTGCCGGCGGGGCGAGTCCCCCATTGACCAGCGCTGTCTTGGTCTCCTCGAAGACGGCCAGAAGGTCGTCCTTGAACGGATAGACGCAATACTCCTGACAATTGGCGCAGGCCACGCAGGAAAAGAGGATCTCCGCAAAACGCTGGCTCGGCTGGATCTCCTGGTTGAGCCACGCGTTGATGAGCCACATCCTGCCGCCGCAAGAGTAGGTGTCCCACCCGAAGACCCGATGGGGCGGGCAATTGAAGTCATGGTAGTCTCCGGGAAACTTACAATATCCGCACCGGAAGCAACGATGGACGATCCCCGCGTGCTCCATCAGCCCACCTCCCAGTTTCCGGGGTTCATGATACCTTGGGGATCCAGGTTCTGCTTGATCATCTTCATCAGCCGCAGCGTGTTCGGATCCATCCTCTCCATGGCCAGCTTCTGTTCGTGGATGTTGGGCTTCCACGGGATCCCCCCCAGGTCCAAGGCGAACTCCGTGGCCTCGTGGACGGCCCTCCGGACCCGGTCGATCATATCCGGATCCGCCCGGTTGAAAGCGAACGAAATGCCGAACATCATGGCGTGCCCGCCCGAGATGATCCTGGCCGTGCCCGCATAGACCACGTTGTACTTGGACGCCAGTTGCTTTACCTTCTCCGCGTACATGGGGTACTGATCCACCAGTGTGATGGGGCCGGAATACTCGAAGCCGCCCCCTTTGGGGACATCGGCAAAGGCAGCGATCCCCCTCTGGGGCATCTCCAGGAGCATGGGTTTCAGGGGCTGCACCGACATGAACCCCCCGTCCTTAGAGTCGATGAACTCCCGGAGGGCGTCCCAGATCATCAACCTCTTGAACTCCAACTCCTCATCGGTATCTCCGGTCAGGTATATGGTGATGTGATTGTTGTCCTTGAACATGAGGGGCTTGGGCTGAAACCAGACGGTGATGTCCTCGACCATCTCGGTGTGCGTGACGCGGTACACGATATCCGCCACAAGATCATCCCGGTCTGTGACGAAGATCTCCACGTCCCTCATCTTTTTTCTGGGATAGAGCCTGATGCCCACCTTGGTGATGATGCCCGTGGTCCCCAGCCATCCCAGAAAGAGCCCCGACAGGTCCGGAAGGGTCGGCCCCTTGGAGAACCAATAGGGCCCCATGGAGCAGGAGCCGATGCGGCACACCTCCCCAGTGGGCAGGACGACCTCCAGGCCCGTGACCATATCCGAGTTGAAACCGTACTGCTGGGTCAGGCGGCCCTGCCCGTGGATGGCCACGTTGGCGGCTATGGTGGTGGCGGCAGGGGCATCCGGGATACTGTGGCGCAGGTGGGGGTAATGATCCTCCAGGTAGGACTTCAGTTTGCCCTGTGAGGTCCCTCCTTCCACGATGACGTATCTTCCCCGCTCGTTGACCTCCAGGATCCTATCCATCCGCTTCATGTCCAGGACGATCCCCCCCTTGAGGGGAATCACAAGGCCAGTGAGGGCCATGCCGTTTCCCATGGGCACAATGGGGATCCTCTCCCGATTGGCCAGTTGGACGATCCTCTGCACCTCCTCGGTGGTCCTGGGAGCGACCACGTAATCAGGCTCATGGGGGGGCATCACCCCGGGGTCCCTGGCATAGTACCAGATCTCCTCGGCATGGTTGGAGACGGCCTTCTCCCCGACAATATCGATGAGGGACTGCAGTATCCTGTCCATGCGTCTAATCCTCCATTTCGATCTCTCCGAGGGCCATCTTGCAGAGCTCGATCAAGTGGACGGGCTTGAGCCCGAATTTAACGACCCTCTCGGAGAGAGTGGTCTGACAGGCGGGGCAGTTGAACACGCAATACTGGGCCCCCGCGTCGACCATATCCTGGATGTTCCTCCTCTGAATGTCCGAGGCCGCCCTGAAGCCGGCGATGGCCCTGGGAATCTCCCCGCAGCACAAGGCGTTCTCCCCCTGGTACTCCCGCTCCACCAACTCCACACCGATCATGCGGAAGATCTCCCCGACCCGATGGAGCTTTTGTGGGCTGAGCCTGGACGAGCAGGGACGCTGGTAGACCGCCCGGATGTTGAGGAGTCTGATGCGGTCCCGGAGCTCTTCAAGCCGGTCGTATAGGTAGTCCATGTAATGGATGGGCCTGAACGGGACCTCCATCCCATATGCCGGAGCAATGGATGTATAGGTGCCGTAGCACTCGTCGTGCATGCAGATGACCTCTTTCACTCCCAGTTCGGAGAAATTCTCGAGCACCTGCGGAAGTCTCTCCTTGACCACCGACATCTTGGCGAAGTGGGTATGGACGGCGGGACACATGAACTCGGCCCCGAAGACAAAAGACCAGCCCAGATCCTTGAAGATCTCCCCGGATCCCATGAGGGGCAGTTGAGGAAGGAAACAGAAGGACATGACCCTCTCCTTGACGGCCCCCACCTTTTGCTTGCCCTGCATCTGGGTCATGTTGATCCATTGATTGGTAATGGGACGAGGAGCCGTGAGGATCCCCATCTCCTCTCTGCGCTCACAGATAAGGTAAAAGGGATGATTCCCCCTCCTGCAATACTCCTCGCATCCATAGCAGGTGATGCACTCATGGAGGACCCGGCAGTCCTCTCCCCGAATCAGCTTCATCATCTCCTCGTGGGCCTCATCCTGTTCGAACTCCATGTATTGGCACTTCAACAGGCAGTCCGCGGAGGGACACGTCGCGCAGACCTTCTCGTCGTGTTTCAGGTCGTACATGGGGACCTCCTTTTCTCTCCGGCCGTCAGCTTACCCGCATGGCCTCCTCACATCTTCACTCCGGAAAAGCCTTCTCCCCCAAGGCCATCCGGCAGAGGTCTGTTATGAAGATCTTGTTGAACCCGCGCGCCTCTGAAGGCCTTCTCAGAATCCGGTCGCACACGGGACAGAGGGTCACGATGGCATCGGCCCCGCATTGAATGGCATCGTCGATGTTTTTGGCCTGGATCTCCTGGGCCAATTCCGGAAATGCGCGGATGATGGGCCCCGTGCAACACAGGGCGGTCTCCCTCTCGTACTTCCGGGGGGGCCTCTCCAGCCCGATGAGGTCGAAGATCTCGTCCACCAATGCATCCTTTTCGGGAGTGAACCGGGAGGCACAGGGGCGCTGATAGGCCACCTTCTTGCCCAGTTTGGTGATCCGGCTTGGGTGATCTCTCAGATAATCGCGCAGGTACTCCAGTATATGCTTGTATGAGAAGGGAACGGAGATCCCGTAATCCCGCACCTTGGTATGGACCATAGCGAAACAGTCGTCGTGGAGAAAGACGACCTCCTTCCCCAGACTTGCTATCTTGTCGATGAACTTACGAGCGCCTTTCTCCACGGGGCTCTCCTTGCCCACGTGGACGTATCCGATGTAGCAGAAATAATCCCCCCCTTTGACCACCGTCATCCCCTCGAAGAGTTGTCCCGCAATGGCATCCGGAGGGAGCATACGTTCCATGACGCAGAGGGAGAGGACAGGTCTGTCCGGATCGCCTGGTATGATCTCGCTCGGTGCGAGAGGAGCCAAGTCCATTATCTCCGCGTCCTTCTTGGAGACAGGGAAGGCCTCGAATCTCTCCTGCAAGCGAAGTATCAGATCGTACGGATCCGCGCCATTGGGACAATATTCCCTGCAGGCGCAGCATGTGATGCACTGGCTCAGGATCTCGGCCTCTTCCCCCTCCATAAGGGCCTTGATCTCGGAGGCAGCCCTCTCTGTGTCGTAGTTCACATATTGACACTTCACCAGGCAGTCCCCGCAAAGATCACACTTGGATGCATCCCACACGTAGCACCTCCTGAGGAAATCGCCTTCCCCGGCCTCATATTCGGAGGAGAGCCCACCATCCGAGAACCACAACTCGGCCTCTCCTCCACCCTGCCCTTTCTTCCAGGAATGTTCATACCGTAAATTACAACGAAAGTATTGTCAAATCGCTATTCAACTCCCTTTCAGGGGAAGGTCAATGACTATCTATTCGGCCTTCTCGACCCTCATGCCTCTCTCCGGCGACGACTCGGGGAAAATGAAGCGATCGATGGATAACACTTGACATGGAAGATGGCTGAATGTCCTATAGGAGAGATTCATTTTTATATTTCCCGGCAGGAGGAGATTCATGGAAGGGCCCAAAGTCTTGGAGATCTTCTCGGACTATATCTGACCGTGGTGCTACTTCAGTACCGTGGGTATTGAACGGTTGGTGAAGGAATATGAGATTGATGTGAGATGGGTCGCCTTTCCCCTCCACCCCTACATCCCCGATGAGGGGTGGACATTGGAGAGGCTCTTCGCGGGTAGGTCCTTTGACATCCCCGCCATTAAAGCACGCCTTAGGCGTGTGGCCGAAGAACTGGGCCTTCCCTTGGGCGATCGGAACATGACCTACAATAGCCGCCGGGCGCAGGAGCTTGGCAAGTGGGCCGAACAGCAGGGCAAAGGAAACGAGTATCATGGCGCCGTATTTCGGGCCTACTTCGTTGACGGGAGGAACATCGCCCAAGCGGACGTGCTCGCAGGTGTGGCGGAGGCCGTGGGGCTCGATCCCGATGAGGCCCACAGGGTCCTCGAGACCAGGGCCTTTCGGGAGGCCGTGGATCGGGATTGGGAACGCTCTCGCATCTTGGGGGTGACGGCGGTCCCCACCTTTCTTTTGGACCGCCAAGCATTGGTGGGGGCTCAGCCGTACGAGGCCCTGGAGCAGATGGTACGGACCCAAGGCATCCCATCCCGGAAGGCCCCTTGGAAATAATCCGTTATAGAACTTACTCCTGGGACCTGAAACGGAAAGAGGTCGACCATGGCGGAATTCACCATAGTCATTCATCCCCAACTCTGCACGGGTTGCCTCCGCTGCGCCTTGGTCTGCTCCCATCGATTCCACAAGGTCTTCGAGCCCTCCAAGGCGCAGATTCGCGTGAGATTCGGAGGCACGGATGCATATCTGACCTTCAGCGAGGAGTGCATCAAATGCGGGACCTGCGCGGATGAGTGTCTGTACGGGGCCTTGGAAAAGCTACTCCCCGAGGAGGAAAGACCATGATTGCGGGAGGCTTTGGAGGAAGGGTGCTCTATGTGGATCTGAATCGAGGCACCGTCGATTGGAGACCTCTGGAGTTGGATGCGACCGAGAGGTTCCTCGGGGGGCTGGGAATGTGCATCCATCTGGCCCACCAAGAGATGGGGCAGGGAGCCGATCCCCTGGGCCCGGAGAACACCGTGGTTTTGGGTGCCGGACCATTGGTGGGAACGAATGTCCCTGCATCGTCGCGCGTGTACGCGGTATCCAAACTCCCGGCGAGCAGGACCGTGGGTTGGTGCGGCGCCGGGGGGTTCACCTTCGGCCGTCACCTGAAGGCCGCTGGGGTGGACCATGTGATCATCCACGGTAAGGCGGACCGGCCGGTTTATCTCTCGATCATCGACCAAGAGGCGAATATCAAGGACGCAGCCTCCATCTGGGGGCTTACCATTGATGAGGCCTACGAGTCCCTCGTGAACGAGTCGGGAGGGGATGCCGGCGTCCTGGCCATCGGCCCTGCAGGGGAGAATGGTTCTGTCTTCTCCATGGCCTACATCGACCGTATATCGACCCTGGGCAGGGGAGGACTGGGGGCTGTCTTGGGCTCCAAGAACCTGAAGGCCGTGGTCGTCAGGGGAACATGCGGGGTTCGCGTGGCCCGACGCAGGTCCTATGGGGAACTGACTCGGGCGTTGATGCGCACCATCCGGCAATACCGCTATCTGAAGGAATGGCAGGACCTGGGAATGATCAAGTCCTTCCCGGGTATCGATGTGGAGACCTACCGAAGGATCAGGGTCCGGAGGCTGGCGTGTATCTCGTGCCCTGTGGGATGCAAGGATTTGATCCGCATCCCCGACGGGGAGTTCCAGGGGACCCTGGCATACTCCAGCTCTGTGATCAACCTGTGGACACCGGTGATCTATGGGATGGAGGACTATCGTTGCGCCGTCAAGCTGGTGTCCGAGCTGGACGGCTACGGTCTGGACATGTTCGAGTTCTTCGGGGTGATGGCCTTCGCCAAGAGGCTGGGGGAAGAAGGATTGATCCCGAATTCCGAGCTCATCCCGGAGGTTGACCTCAGCTCCTATCCATCGCTTTCCATATGGGCCAAGAAGATCGCTCATCGAGAAGGCCTCGGCCGCCTCCTTGCAGATGGATTCCAGGCGATCATAGAGGCCGTGGGGGCCCGAGGGGCCGATTCCGCGCCAGCCCTGGTCAAGGGTATGCACCCCTACACCGGTCCGGGATCTGCCCTCCCCTGGAACCTCTTCGGCACTATGGAGCTGGGACAAATCCTGGATCCACGCGGACCCCATGTGGGATCGGGTGGATCGCCCACCTATTTCGCCAAGCGCCCCATGGAGGTATTCCCCAAGCATCTGGTTCGCATGGGGATGCCCGAGGAAGAGCTGGATCGGGTCCTGCCCGCGGAGGGCCATGGCCTGATGATCGGACGACTGCTCAGGTACTCCCACCGATGGTTCACCATCCTGGGCTCCCTGGGCATATGTGCCCGGGCCCAGATAAACCGCTTCTACAATGCACAACTCTGTGCGGACCTCTACGAGGCCGTAACCGGAATCCCCACCGATCTTCACGGACTCCGGGAAAGGGCCGATCGGGCCTGGACCCTGCTGCGCATGATCAACGTGCGGGAAGGACTGAGGCCCGAGAGTTACGAGGCCTTCCCCAAGCGATGGTTCCAAGAGAATGGATTCAAGGAGTACGTCAGCGAGGAGCCGCTGAGGGAGGAAGACGCACGAAGGATGGCCGAAGAGTATTATGAGGAATGGGGATGGGATCCCAAGACGGGGGTACCGACTCCCCAGAGGTTGAAGGAGCTGGGACTTACGTAGAAGAATGGGCTCTCGTTTGTTGGGGAGGAGAGGCTATTTCGTCTATCTCCTCTGTTTCGTCTGTCTCGTCTATCTGGTCTATCTGGGTCTTGGGGGCGGCGTAAGGCAGATTAGCATGGAGTCGCCAAAGGCTGAAGTCGAGCAAAAGTGGAAGACAGACGAAACGGACGAAATGGACGAGACGGACCAGATAGACGAGACAGTAGTCATTTTCATCCATCAAGGTGCCACGCCCCGCCCTGGCGGGCGGGACGTAGACGAGGAATTACGTCGAAAACAGCCGCCCCACCGGAGCTAAGAGCCAATAGCATGGAGTCGGCCAAGGGCGGAAAAAATACGAAATGGACGTCCCCAACGCCCTAAACGATATTTAACGATCGTAACAACCTAACGCTCTAAGGGAACCAATTTCATACCCATCCGATCCTGGGAAAGGGAGCGACAACGGAGATGGAAATCATTCGATACGAACCCGAATCCGAATATTACACCGAGGAGCGCTGCTACATCATTGAGCTCTCCAATACTCCGGAAGATCCTGCCGTGTCCATCGCGCGGGCGCGGGTCCAACCCGGGGTCTCCACACAGCTCCATCGTCTTCGTGGTGTGACCGAGCGTTACGTGATCCTCCAAGGGAGGGGACTCGTGGAGGTGGGAAACCTACCCCCCCAAGAGGTGGGACCGGGTGATGTGGTCAGGATCCCCGCGGACTGTCCTCAGCGGATCACCAACACTGGAGATGAGGACCTCATCTTCTTGGCCGTCTGCACCCCCAGGTTCACACCGGAGGCCTACGAGCATATGGAACCCTCCTGAAGGGGGCACATCGAACGACCGCGGCTGCGTGGTGTCTGGATGATACATGTTCCCTTGGAGGTTTTTCCAATTCATACTAGAATCCCCTAAATCCGGCGGCCTGACCGATTATCTTTCCGTTCCCGCAGAAACGGCCAAAAGACCTTGATTAACCGGTTTGAAAGTCTCTGACTCGTCGACCATCATCCTTCGGCCAAGAGGAGAGGAAAGGTGCTTCTGTCACCTTCTCTCCATTGGAACGGTTCCCATCTCCTAATAAGGTTAAAGGAGGAACACAATGGGAGAGAAAGTGGTCGTTAAGAAATCGGAATTTCTTTACGGCGCCCCCATGGAGGCAAGGCCTGGGATTCGGGATATCAAGGTCATCTATCCTGAGACGGGGATGCGCACCAAGTCGTTGGTTGTGGGCATCGTCACCATCGAGCCCGGGGCCCACACTCCCCGGCACAGACACAACTGCGAGGAGATCTACTATGTGCTCGAGGGAAGGGGAGAGGTGGAATCCGATGGAGTTCGGCACCCCTTTGAGGCGGGAGATGCTGTCTTGAACCGGGAAAACGTCTACCACCGTGTATACAACACCGGAGATGAGACCCTGCGCCTCCTGGTGGTGGGCGGAATTATGTTCGTGGGGCTTCTGCCCCAGTGGCCCACGGAGAGTCCCTACGAGATCGACCCGGCCGATGTGACATGACGTCCCCGGCATGAAGCCCGATCAGGTCTCGGGGTAGGACCCGTCCGCAAGTTGAGAGGCCTGCGTGCCGGATCGGCCCAGGAGGCTGGGAAACGGGCTACCAAGGGTTGGCCGTGCGGGCTTCCGGTATTGATCCGGAGCTCCCGGCCCCTGAGAGTTCCTTGGTGGAGGAGGATCCCATGGAAAATCTCTCCTTCGGCATCGTTCTCACCATTGTCGGCATGGGGGGAACCATGGCCACTCTCTGGATCATCAGCCAACTGGTAAATCTCCTGAAGATCTTCTTCCCTATTCGGGAGGAAGGCCGAGGACAGAACCGTTCTCATGAAAAAGGGGGCTGAGACATGGAGGAAAGTCTTCTCGCGGGTCTTTCGGGTCTCATGAGCGGGATCTCCTATCTCTTTTCCCAAGGCCTGCCCAATGTAGTGATGCTCTTTGTGGGCGGACTTCTCCTATTCCTCGGCGTCCGCAAGGGGATCGAACCACTCCTCCTGCTCCCTATTGGATTCGGTTGTATCCTTGTGAACATGCCCTTGAGCGGCATGATGGAGGAAGGAGGGGTCCTTCGTACCTTCTACGAAATGGGCATCCTCAACGAGCTCTTCCCCCTTCTCATCTTCGTGGGCATCGGGGCCATGACCGACTTCGGCCCGCTCCTTGAGAACCCCAAGATCCTTCTGCTGGGAGCGGCCGGACAGTTCGGAATCTTCCTGACCCTTATCCTCGCCCTGCTTCTGGGCTTCACCAAGCTCGAGGCCGTCTCCATCGGAATCATAGGGGCCTGCGATGGACCCACGGCCATCTATGTGACCTCTCAATATGCCCCTCATCTCCTTGGGGCTGTATCGGTCGCAGCTTACTCATATATGTCGCTGGTCCCCATCATCCAGCCCCCCATCATGAGGGCGCTTACCACACCCAAGGAAAAGGTGATCCGGATGGGGGTTGTACGAAAAACGGTCTCCCAAAGGACGAAGATACTCTTCCCCATCCTGGTCACGTGCGTCACGGGGCTCATCGCCCCCAAGGGTCTTCCCCTGATGGGGATGATCATGTTGGGAAATTTCATGAAGGAAAGCGGGGTGGTCTCGCGCCTGACACGGGCCTCGGAGAACGAAATCGCCAATATCGTCACACTCTTTTTGGGCCTGGCCATCGGCGGAACCATGGAGGGGCACGCCTTCCTCTCTCCTCAGACCCTGGCCATCTTCGGCTTGGGGTTCCTCGCCATCTGCCTTGATACGGCCGCGGGAGTTCTCTTCGGAAAGCTGATGTCCCTCTTGACCGGGGGCAAGATCAATCCCCTGATCGGAGCCGCGGGCATCTCGGCCTATCCCATGGCCGCACGAGTGGTGCAGGTTCAGGGGCAACGCTACGACAAGAAGAACTTCCTTCTCATGCATGCCATGGGAGCCAACACCGGGGGGCAGATCGGCTCTGTGATGGCTGCATCTGTGATGCTTTCCATCCTCCAGGGGATGGGGCTGGCTTGAAGGTCTAATGGAACAAGACCTTGGGCAGCCACAAGACGACTTCTGGGAAAAAGAGCACGATGGCCAATCCGATCACCTGAAGGATCATAAACTCCATCATACCCTGATAGATCTTGGTCAAGCTCCACGTGGGCGCCACCCCTTTTAGATAGTATGCGGCCATGGCCACAGGAGGGGAGAGAAACGCTGTCTGCAGATTGACCGCCACCAGGGTGCTGAACCAAACTAAATTGAACCCCATCTCTTGGACCACGGGCAAGAATATGGGGACGAAGATGAGGACGATGGCAGGCCATTCCAGAGGCCATCCCAGCAGAAAGATCACCGCCATAAGGACGATCATCATGGCCAACGGCGGGATGTGGAGCGACAGCATGGCGTCGGTGATCATGGTAGCAGTGCCGAGCCTCGCGAAGACGGATCCATAGATGTTGGCCGCCACGGCCAGAAACATGATCATCGAAGAGGTCTGCAGTGTCTTCAGCGCAGCGGCCTTCAGGTTCTCCCACGTGAGCCTCCCATACAGGGCCGTCAGAATGACGGATCCAGTCCCCGCGCATGCGGCCGCCTCAGTGGGGGTCGCCAGTCCGGCCAGGATGCTCCCAAGGGCAGCGAAGATGATGGCCCCGAGGGGAAGAATCCCGGAGACGAATTCCTTGACGATCTCCATCTTGGAGGTAGGCCGCTCCTCTGGAGGCAGAGGAGGTCCCAAATCGGGAATGATATGGCATTTCACCAAGGTGTAGGTGATGTAGAGTCCAGAGAGGATCAAGCCGGGAACAATGGCGGCGGCAAAGAGCTGTACCACCGAGACACCCACCACGGGCCCCAGCAGCACTAGCATCACGCTGGGTGGAATCAGGATGCCCAGGCATCCTCCGGCCGTAATCACTCCGGCTGATGTGGCGATGTCATAGCGGCTTTTCATCATGGCCGGAGCCGCCAGAAGCCCTATCACCGTAACCGAGGCCCCGATGATCCCTGTGGCCGTGGCGAATACAGTGGCGGTGAGGAGCACACCCAGAAAGAGAGACCCACGAACCGGGGCGAAGATGAACTGAAAGGCCTTGAACAGTCGCTCCATGAGCCCTGCCTGTTCAAGAACGTGACCCATGAAGACGAAAAGCGGCACCGCCGCAAGGGTTTCCTCCTTCATCATCCCCAATGTCTGAAACACCATCAGATAGAAGACCTGAGGGCCTATACCGATAACACCGAAGACCACGCTCAGGATAATGAGGGTGAAGCAGATGGGGAATCCCACAAATATGCCCGTGATGAGGGCACCCATAAAGATCAGACCGAGGACTTCCGGGCTCATATCCATTCCCCCCGAAGGGCTGCATGTAGGCTTTTGAGAAATTCAGAGGTCCCTTGGATGATGAGGAGGGCGGCCGCCATTGGAATAACCGTCTTGAACGGATACATGGGAGGCCGCCAGGGGCTCGTATCCGCACGTTCCAATATCTGCCAAGCGTGGAGCGCCTCCTGCCAACCAGCGGCGAAAAAATAGATCATCCCTGGGAAGAAGAGGAAAAGATAGGCCATGGCGTCGATCCACCCCTGACCACGCACAGGGAGACGATCGTATATGATATCGGTGCGGATGTGCCCCTTCCTGTAGAGGGTATACGTGGCACCGAGCATGAAATGGCTCCCGTAGAGCATGTACGTGACATCGTATGCCCAAATGGTGGGGGCGTGGAACACATAACGGGCGATGACCTCATAGGTCAGGCCTCCGACCATGGGGAAGATTAGGACGAAGAAGATCTTTCCCGACAGCTCCCCTACGTATTTGTCGATGACCCGAATGAGCCAAAGGCACACTTTGGGGAATTGCACCATGAGTTCAGCTCCTTCACCCGGAAAAGTGGAAGCGGCTCCCTTTCTCCATCAGGGGAGAAACCTAGACAGAAGTCAAAGGAGAGAAAAGGGAGGGAGCCGATCGGCATCCCTCCCCTACGCTCCTTTCAGTGAGTGGGATTATTTCTCGGGCCAGTAATAATTGGCAATGAAGCTGTACGGAGGCCACATTCTCCTTCGGCCGGGAACGACTATGCTGGCGAATTTCTTTTGAGATTCTAGGACCTTCTTAAAGAAGGGATTCTTAGCGGCCTCCTCGGCGGCAATCTCGTCCCATGTCTGGAGAAACTTGACCAAGATGTCTTTGGGAGTCTCCATGACGTGGACCCCGTACTTTTCCTTCAACTCCTTCAGGGCCTTGGAATTGTAATAATCGAACCACACACCCCAGCGGATGTAGGTCTCGAGGCAAGCCGCTTCTATGATCGCCTTGAGGTCATCGGGAAGCTCATTCCACAGATCCTGGTTGATGAGGAGTTCCCCGACCGAGGTGTTCTCGTGGACCCCGGGCAGATAGTAGTATTTCCAGACATCGTGGAATCCCATCTTCATATCTTCACCCGGGGTCACCCATTCGGCGCAGTCAATGACACCCCTCTCCGCCGCGGGAAGGATCTCGCCACCGGGTATCATCACCACGCTCATCCCTGCCCTTTGAAAGACCTGCCCGGCCATCCCACCGATGCGGCATTTTTTCCCCTTGAGGTCCTCCCAGCTCTTGATGGGCTCCTTGAACCACATGAACGACTGGGGGGCCGCCCTCAAGATGGGAAACGGGACCACCTTGAGCTTGAGCACCTTCTGATAAAATTCGTTGTAGAGCTGTAGCCCCCCTCCTTCATATATCCAGCCCAAATAGTCGTACAGATCCATTCCAAAGGTCCCCCCCGGGCCACCCGTAAAGAGGACCGCGGTCATATCCTTGCCGAACCAATAGGAGGCCCAGGTATGAGCTCCATCGATAACCCTCCGTGAAGTGGCATCGAGCACCTCCAGGGCCCCCACTACGGCTCCAGCCGGAAGGGGTTCGATCTCCAACCTCCCTGCGGAAAGCACCTTCACCCGTTCGCAAAATTGTTTGAAATTTCCAAAAAGCGTGCTTCCCGAGGGCCAGCTGGCTTGGAATTTCAACTTATACTTTCCCTTGGCCCACGCCCCTTGGGAAGAAAGGAGAGGGAACACGACCATGGAAAGGACACAAAGGACTGAGATGACCAGGATCATTCTCTTTCCTTTCATCCTCACACCTCCTTATTAGAGACCTTGGAATGAACGGAAACGACCCCTAACGTTGGTTTGAAAATAGCTAGCAAAGAGAACTTAATTTGTCAACTTGAAAATAATTAAGAGCGGAAAATAAATTTGACTTAACTTTGTTTGGTTTTATCAAACTAAAATCTTGTTTACCTTTGACGCTCTTTGAAAAACATAGGTCACAGAGACATGTCCGTTCACCAAAACGCTGAAGGTGTGGGAATCTTTCTATACGCTCTGCCTAAAGGGGCAAGTATCCATGCTCCGTATCAAGGCCGGGGATATGCATAAACGCCATGGCCGGTCTTCCTGCCCAGCCTCCCTGCCTCCACCAACTTGACCAGGAGGGGCGCTGGGCGATACTTCTCTCCCAATTCCCGGTGAAGGACCTTCATTACGGCCAGGATGATGTCCAGACCGAAGGCATCTGCTGCGGTCAAGGGCCCTGCAGGATGAGCCAACCCTATCTTGCAGGCCTTGTCGATCTCCTCGGCACTGGCCACTCCTTCCTGCAGGGCGTAGAAGGCCTCATTGATAAACGGAATAAAAAGCCGATTGATGGCAAATCCGGGAACGTCATTGACAACAACCACCTCCTTGCCACAGGCCTTGAGGAAATCAACGGTCCGCTTGAGGGTCTCATCGGAGGTCTGTTCTGCTCGGATCACCTCCACAAGGGGGATGGCTGGAGCGGGGTAGAGGAAGTGTGTCCCTATGACCCGTTCGGGCCTTCCAGCAGCCGAGGCCAGGGACGTGACCCAGAGCGTGGATGTGTTGCTGGCAAGTATGGTCTCGGCAGAACAGACTCGGCCCAGCTCCGAAAACACCTTTTTCTTGACCTCCATATCCTCGTAGACCGCCTCCACCACGAAGAAGCACTCCCCGCAGGCATCGGCCATGTCCGTAAATCCGGAGATCCTGGAGAGGATCTGTCGGGCCTCCTCCTCGGTGATCTTACCCCTCTTTACGACCCGATGGAGCGCGGCCTCGACCCTCTTAAAGCCCCTTTCAAGGGCCTCTTCATCGGCCTCCACCGCACGGACCATGAAGCCCGCATGAGCAACGAGCTGGGCGATCCCGCTTCCCATTGTCCCCAGACCGACAACCCCTACTGCCCTTTCCTCCATGGCTGCCTCCTTATTGGGTGAACAAAGACAACCGGTATCAATTAAAAATAGCCTCTCGCTTATCTCGTCCATATCGTCGATATCGTCTATCGCGTCGGTTTCGTTGAGCTCGTCTGTCTCGTTGATCTCGTTTGTCTGGTCGATTTGGCCTTGTTGGCTGAGGGTGCCATGCCCCGCCCGCGAGGGCAGAGCAGGCATAGGGAAAGTTATTTGACCCTTGCCGGGTTTCTTCCCGGCATTGTCAGGTTTGCCGGAAGTGCACAGAGTCATACCGCTCCTTTTTCCGATATCGACATGTCCATCCCGGCACAGGGCCTGTAACGGCGTCCCTGAAAGGGATAAGGCCAGCGCCTCCAGCGTTGACAAGGAACCTTCGGACTGATAGATAGCCCAAGAGTCCCTTCCTCAATCATTCCCTCGTCGGAGTCAGGACAAGGGTGGACCTCCTTCCCTTCGCCCTTTGTTGGACCCCGGTTCTCCTTTTGACCCTTCTTGCAGTGGTCTTCCGGAGGTCAGCCCTGGACTTGGCCGTCTGGGGATTCCTCTACACCGGTGCCCTGACAGCGCTGGGGTTCGAGACACCGCTGTCCGTCATCCTGCTTGCTTCCCTGGACGGGGTGCTCACCACACTTCCGCTTCTGTTGGTCATCTTTGCGGGTATTTTGCTCTCCACCCTCCTCACCTCCACTGGCAGCCTCACTCGTATTGTAGAGTGGCTCCTAAGGGGAATCCAAGGGCTCTATCAGAGAGCGCTCCTCCTCACATTGGGGGTGGGCAACTTCATGGAAGGGGCGAGCGTCATCGCAGAGCCGGTGGTGGCCCCCATGCTTCGCGTTGCAGGCGTCGAACCCTCAGGGGCCGCAGCCCTCTCCATCGTGGGGTACGCGGGCCTTATGACCCTGGAGATGGCTGGGGTGATCGTAACGGTCCTCTCCCTGGTCACAGGGATCCCCGAGAGGGAATTAGGATTGGCTTCTGCATGGCTCTCCGTGCCAGCGGCCCTTGCCATGGGAGGATGCATCCCCGTCTTCCTTCCGCGGGAGGGCCCCTTTAGTCGACGCCTCTCCACGGCTCTGGCATGCGGCCTTGGGGTGGGCCTTGCTACACTGGGGGCCGCTGCCTTTGCGGGGGTCTCCATCTCCGGAATGCTCGGAGGGTTGACGCTCATCCTCGCCATCATGACCGCGGCACGGGCAGCCCCAAGCCTCGACCCACAGATGCTCAGAGACCTTGCCCCTTTCGCCCTGATGCTCGGAGCCCTCCTCCTGGTCAACCTTGTCCCCATACTTAAGGAATGGACCTACCACCGAGCGGTTCTTCAAGTGAACGTCGTCCCTGTCCATACCATCTCGCTCAGGCCGCTCTTCTCGGCCTATCTCTATCTGGGTGCCCCCTTTGTCCTGTCCGCCCTCCTTCTTCGGGTCCCCAAGGTGGAGACCCGGCGGGTGTTGAAAGAGGGCGCTCGCCGAGGTTGGCGGGCCTCTTTGGCCATGGGGCTTTTCGGGGCCATGGGACAGGTCATCGCCTACTCCGGCTATACAGCGGACTTCTCCTACATGGATCAAGCGCACAACATCCCGTGGATACTGGCCCATGGGCTGGAGGGATATTCCGGCCACCTTTTCCCGCTCTTCGTCCCGTTTCTCGGGTGGGTGGGAACCTTCCTGACCGGCTACGGTGTTGCATCCCTGATGCTCTTCGGACCCCTTCAGGTGGAGACAGCCCGCCTGCTCGATATCCCGGCCACATGGCTGGCTGCCAGTCTCGCAGTGGGGGCCTCTCTGGGATCCATCTCCTCCCCCTTCAAGATCGCCATTGCCACCCCTATGTGCGATGCCGTGGGCAAGGAGGGGGAGATCCTGCGTGTCACCATCCCCATGGGGGTGGCTGCATCCCTGCTTGTGGGTCTGACCATGTGGATCGGCCTCCGGTGAAACCGTTCCCTTCCGCGTCTCCCGAGGGGGCTCCACATCGTGACCTCTCTGATAGAAGGCCATACCCCTTGACACCCCCCATTGACAGCGTGTTTGATACCCTTAGACGAGGAGGGAGGAACCATGAGAAGAGCTCTGATCCTTTGCTTGTCCTTCGCAATGGGGATGGTCATGCCGCTGTCCCCGCCAGCCGAGGCCCGCATCAAGCTGGTGGCCCTGCCCCAGAGAGAGGCCACGGTGGTCCGCCTCGACAACCCCTCCTACACCTTGGTGGAGGAGGAGCGAATCCTGACACTTCAAAAGGGGACCAACCAAGTGGACTTCTCCTGGAAAGGGGTCCACATCGATCCAGACTCCATCCGTCTCAAGATCCTGGATCATCCGGAGGAGGTAAAGCTCATCAGCGTGGCCTATCCCCCCGATGAAGCCGCTCTGCTTTGGGAGGTCTACACTCCCCGGCCCTACAATGAGAGGGTGCGGATCTCCTACCTTCTGTCCAATCTGGACCGCTTGGTCACGTATGAGGGGCTGGTCCCCATGGATGAGAGGACCATGGACCTCAAGTCCTACATTGTTCTCCGCAACTTCTCGGGAGAGGACTTCGACAACGTCACGATCCGGCTCGACTACGGCGAATCCCTTCAAAAGGGGATTCGGAACGAGGAGACCAAAAGAATGCTCTTCTTCACTCGGGCCCGGCTCCCCCTGGAGAAGGTCTTTACGTGGAACGATCGTGTGCAGCCCTGGGACCCTGAAAAGGCGGCCCGAAACGTGGGCATTCCAGTCTATTACACCCTATCCAATACCCGCGAGAGAGGTCTGGGAGAGCACGCCCTGTGGGGAGGCAAGGTCCGGGTATATCAAGAGGACGGCCACGGCTCCACCATATTCCTCGGTGAGGACTCCATCGACCTGGTCCCAGTGGGCGAGAAATTCCGCATCTATATCGGAGACAGCCGCGACATCGTTGTCACCCAGAGAAAGATGAGGGACAAACGTATTGTGAAAGAACGCAACAGCGCGGGAAGACCGGTCCTCTACGACACCGATGAGGTCATCGAGGCCCGCATCGAGAATTTCAAGGATGCCCCCGCTGCCCTTATCCTCATCGAGCACATCCCTGGCGAATGGGAGATGAAGTCTTGCACCCATCCCTACAAGCTCAAGGACTTTCAGACACTGGAGTTCCGCATCGAGCTCAAGCCCAAGGAGAAGGTCACCCTCACCATGCACTACCAGAGGAGGAACCTACGATGAAGAGGAAATCCCTGGGGATCCTTTTTGGGTGCCTCTGCATGCAGATAAGTACAGCCTGGGCCGGAGTCGACCTCGTCACCCTTCCCGGGCGGGAATCGGTGCAGCTTACCATCTACAATTCCGCAGACCTCACCCTGGTGCGGGAGGTGCGGAGGCTGACCCTGCGCAAGGGGCTCAATCGACTCTCCTTTGGTTGGGCCAATACCCTCATCGACCCCACCAGTCTGGACATTCGCGCCATCGACCGGCCCGATGCGGTCCGCCTCCTGGATGTCTCCTATCCCCCGCGCATCTCGACCCAGGCGATCTGGACAGTGGAATCGGAGATAGAGGGGGAGGTTCCCGTGGAGATCACCTTCTTCACAAGCGGGATCAGGTGGCGGGCGTTCTACGTGGGGACCCTCTCTCCGGATGAAAAGTCCATGCGCTTGCAGGGCTATGTCCTCGTCACCAATCGCTCGGGCGAGGACTACGAAGACGCCCAGACACGGCTCGTGGTGGGGAAGATCCACCTGCTGGACAGGATAGCCGAACTTGCACGAAGATCAGCCCCCTATGGAAGGCCCATGGCCCTCCCTAGGGAGGAGGTGGCCGAAAGAAGGAAGGTCTACAAGACGGCCCGCATGCTACTGGAGAGGCCTGAGGCCGTCGGAAGGCCCAAGGAGATCCTCAAGGAGGGCATATCGGAGTACTACCTCTACACCATAGAGGGCACAGAGACCATCCCCGACGGCTGGTCCAAGCGTCTTCCCTCCTTCAATGCCGTGGAAGTGCCCGTAGTGGGCCTCTACCGATATGAGGAGGAGCGCTTCGGAGAGGAAGCCATCCGTTTCCTTTCGTTCAAGAACGACAAGGAGCACAACCTGGGAGAGACACCCCTTCCCGAGGGGAGCGTAAAGATCTTCCGCCAAGTGGACCCGGATGGCCACCTCTCATACCAAGGGGAAGCAAGATCCAAATATATCCCTGTGGGACAAAAGGTGGAGTGGAGACTGGGCCCCGAACCCGAGGTCACCGTCCGCCCCCGCATGATGAGAATGAGGACTGAGAATTTTTCATTCAATAAGGATCGAAACATCGATGGATGGGAGGAATTACAGGACTGGGAAGTGGAGGTGAAAAACCATCGAGACGCCCCGGCCAGAGTGGAGATCATCCGAAACCTCAAACATGGATTCTGGAAGCTGACCCCTGGGAAAGAGATCGCCCGAGGCTTCTACAAGGAGGATATGGATACTGTGAAATTCGTCCTGGATCTGAGCCGTCAGGAGCACAAGAGATTCCGCTATATCCTCAGGTACTACGAGGGGGAAAGGCGTCTCAGGAGATGAGAGGTTAAGGAGGAAAACCATGTCCCTGATGAGTCCGGAAGCCTTTGAAGAGAGTCTGAAATCCCTTCGTCCCCGGGTTTTCATGAACGGCAAGCGCGTGGAGGACGTCCTGGCACACCCCGTGACACGAACCGTGGTGGAGGCCAACAAGGCCAGCTATGCCTGGGCCCAGGATCCCAGATATCGTGGGATCATGACCGTGGAGTCTCCTCTCATAGGCGAGACCGTAAACCGTTACACCCATGTGAGCGGAAGCATTGAGGACCTCGTGGCCAAGGCCAAGGCCGGGACCTTCACCGCCGAGCGCCTCGGGACCTGTATCTACAGGTGCGTGGGGTACGATGCCTTCCATGCGCTGGCCAGCACCTGCTGGGAGATGGACCGGGACCTGGGGACCGAGTACTACCCTCGATTCTTGGAATTCCTCAAGCGGGTCCAACGGGAGGATCTGGCCGTTGCCGGGGCCCTCACCGAGCCCCGAGGGGACCGCAAGAAACGAGCCCTGGACTGGCCCGACCCCTATCTCTCCCTCAAAGTGGTGGAGAGGCGATCCGACGGCATAGTGGTGCGAGGGGCCAAGATCAATATAAGCGGAGCCTATGCCAGCCACGAGCTGGTGGTGCTCCCCCAGTCGGCCAAGACCTCGGGGGAGGAGGACTATGCCCTGGCCTTTGCGGTCCCCACCGACGCCCCCGGGATCACTTACATCTGCCAGTACTCTCCCTACTCCGCGGAACGGGAGATGGCCGACGACATCGAGGAGCTGGGGAATCCTCTCTTCGGTCAGCGGGAGACGGCTATGGTGGTCTTCGACGATGTGTTCGTCCCGTGGGAGCGGGTCTTTCACTGCGGTGAGGTGCGCTACTCGGGGAGGCTCGTGACCCGCTTCGCCAAGACCCACCGAATGACCTGCGGGGGGACCTGCAAGGTGGGCTTCATGAACCTGATCATCGGGGCCGCCAGGCTCATCCAGGAATACAAGGGCCTGGAAAAGGCCGCACATATCAACGATCAGCTTACCGAGATGGTCACCCTTCGGGAGACCGGCAGGGCCTGCGGATTGGCCGCTGCCCAGATGGGCCGGGAGGAGCCTCTGGGGTCGGGGGTCTTCCTTCCCGACGAGTTGATGGGCAATGTCTCCAAGCTCAACATCTGCAATGCCTTCTGGAGGGTCATGGCCCTGGCCGGGGACATCGGAGGGGGGCTCATAGTGACCATCCCCTCCCTCAAGGAGTTGAAGAACCCCGAGACCCGGGCCTACGTGGAGGAGTTCCTGAGTTTCGGCTCCGATGAGCCTGCCGAGAACATCCTCAAGGTCCACAAGCTGCTTCAGCACTGGACCGCTGGCCAGCACGGGGTGGCCACCTGGCACGGGGCCGGGCCGGTCATGGCCCAGAAGATCATGATCCAGCGCGTAGTGGACTTCCAGCACGAGAAGGCCCTGGTCAAGGAGCTGCTTCGGCTCAAGGAAAGGAGCGAGGTGGGCTCGTAAAGGGGATTCAAGGCCAGGGCTCTCCTCCGCGAAGGCGGGGAAAGGACCTGCGCGAAGGATGTTGTGGTGGTCTCATGCGGCTAAATGTGAAAAATGAAGATCATTATTGCATATGCGGCAAAAAAGAAGAGGCCAAAACAAAGGCCGTACCACGGAATGTTCTTTTTAATTATATAATAGAGAAGTATCAACGATATAACAGTAGTGGCTCCTACACTCATGTAAGCATGTTGATCCAGTGCCCAGGATGTGAGAAGCAGACCCATTCCAGGGTAGAAAGTTGAATAAAGGATCTTCTCACCCACCAGAGATCCAATGCACATAGTATCCTTTCCACGATATCCCCATATAAGGGCGCTGGCAGTCTCGGGGATCGCAGTTGCAGCGGGGATTACTATCAGGGCCAGTCCCATGGCGCTTATTCCGATCGTCTGGGCAAGGACGTCTACATTAGATACCATTTCATGCGAACCTATATATAGAAGAACGACGGAGACAGAAAGTTGGATCAAGCTCCCTAAGATCGGATGGGGGATATACTTACAAAAGATGGCTTCATCAGCCTCTTCAATTGCTTCCGCCGTCCTGTTTCTGTACATCAATCCTATATAAACCAAGTAAGAGATCAAGAAAAGGATTCCGAAAATGAGCTTTGAATATCCCCCGATAAATGACGGTACAAGTGTAATAGGAAAAAGAACTGTAATGAAGACATAGGGGATTATCAGGCTTTTATCTACTTGGAGCCCCAATTTGGTCCTTTTTTTGGAGTGGTAACCAACAAGAACGACCAATCCCACGAGACCGTAAGAAAGGCTCGAAGCCATAAAAGGTTGACCGAATAAGGTCCCGATCCCGATCCCCTCTCCACTGATTCCTCCATAAGAAAAAACGGCCACGAGAAATATGGTCATCTCGGGAAATGACGTAAACAGAGGAGCAAGGATGGCCCCTACAAAGGAGCTTCCGAGCTTAAAAAGATACCCCAGATATTCAATGGCGTTGACGAAGAGAAGCGCCGCCACAAAGACTATAAACATAGAGAAGGCCAACAACAATATTACATTCAATATGTCCATGATACCTCTATGTTTTGAGGCTAAACCGGTTAATTGACAATCAACGCTATTTCAATATCCCACGAGCTGCCACAACCCTCATGATCTGGTTGGTTCCAGTGTAAATCTGAATGAGCTTAGCATCCCTCATCATTCTCTCCACTGGATAGTCCTTCATATATCCATAGCCTCCCATGACTTGGACAGCATCTGTGGTTACCTGCATGGCTGTATCCGAGGCCAAGAACTTGGCCATGGCGCAGAACTTTGACACCTCACTGCCTTTCCGTTTGTCCAGGTATCTGGCCGCCTGATAGGTCAAAAGACGGGCAGCCTCTGTCTTGGCCACCATGTCGGCTATCATAAATTGGATGGCCTGTATCTCGGCAATGGGCTTCCCAAATTGGATCCTCTGCTTGGAATATTTGACCGCCTCTTCAATGGCCCCTTCAGCCAACCCCACGGCCTGAGCAGCAGCAAACAGACGGCTAGTATCCAATGTCTCCATCATGTTCTGAAATCCCTCCCCTTCCTCACCAATTCTATTTTCCTCTGGTACGATTAGATCCTCAAAAAACAACTCTGAATTGATAGAGCCTCTCATGCCCATCTTATTTTCGCTCTTGCCGTAAATTAGTCCCTCTGACCCCTTTTCAACTGCGAAGGCTGTTATCCCTTTGGCCTTCTTATCTGGATCTGTATAGGCATACACACTGATAACATCGGCCACAGAGCCGTTTGTAATAAAGCATTTCTGGCCATTGAGAACGTAAGAATTTCCTTCTTTTATCGCCTTTGTTTTCATGGAGAGGATATCTGATCCCGCATGTGGTTCTGTTGCAGCAAAAGCAGAAAGCCTGCCTTCAGCCAACCCTGGAAGATATCTCTCTCTGAGGTCCTCGCTTCCGAAGTTCAGGATGGGCATCATTCCGTCTGCCTGGGCAATCAGGATTAATGCTGAAGATGCACTAACTTTCGAAATCTCTTCCAAGATCATGGAAAACAGGAGAAATTCTGCACCTATGCCTCCATACTTTTCTGGAAGAAGGGGAGCCAAAATTCCGTTTTCGGCGAATACTTCTACTATATCCCATGGAAATTCATCCTTCTCGTCGATCTCGGCGGCTCGAGGCCTGATCTTCTCTTGAGCAATATCTCTCACGGTCTGGAGTATCATTCTCTGCTCGTCGGTTAGTGCAATCACTTGCTCGACCCTCCCATTCACCAAGAAGATTAACATGAGTCCCCCCCTTGAAACGGGGGTCTTCTCACAGGCCGCTCTGGACTTGGCCAATGCCGCATCGATCAGAGAGTCGCGAGGTAGAATCAGCATTCAGGGGGGGCAGTCCCGATCAAATGAGATCATGAGAAACGGATCCCTTCGCCTTTTTCCGGATCTCACGTTCTTTGAGTTCCTTTCGCTTGATCTTGCCCGTGGCCGTCAAGGGAAGCTCCTCCACGAACTCTATCTCCCGGGGGTACTCGTGAGCCGCCAGCCGGATCTTGACGAAGGAGCGGATCTCCTCTTCCAATTCCGGACCCGGTACCACCCCGGGTTTGAGCACGATGAAGGCCTTGACGACCTCGGTGCGGACCGGATCGGGACTTCCCACAGCAGCTGCAAGGGCAACGGCAGGGTGTTTGAGAAGGCACTCCTCGATCTCGGAGGGGCCGATACGGTAGCCGGCGGATGTGATTACGTCGTCGGCGCGGCCCAGAAACCAGAAGTAGCCGTCGGTATCCTTCCGGCCGCGATCCCCGGTAAGGCACCAACTCTTCACGAACTTCTCTTCTGTGGCTCGAGGGCTTCCCCAGTAGCCCAGAAACATTACGGGGTCGGGACGCTGAACCGCGATCTCCCCCTCATCTCCGGGCGGGAGGGGGTTGCCGTAAGGGTCCACCACCTCCACCACGTGTCCCGGGATGGGCCGGCCCATGGAGCCCGGCCGAACTTCCATGATCTCCGCGCAGTTCCCCACCACCAGATTGACCTCAGTCTGTCCGTAAAACTCGTTGATGGTGAGGCCCAACACCTCACGTCCCCATTCGAGAAGCTCCTCTCCCAGCGTCTCCCCCCCGCTTCCCACCGAGCGCAGGCTGTAGTTGTACCGACCCCGAGGATCCTTCACCTGTCGCATCATCTTCAGAGCCGTGGGGGGCATAAAGACATTTCTAATGCCGTGCTTGGCCATAAGATGAAAGGCCTGTTCCGGATCGAACTTTCGGGCGCGGTGGGCTACAACCGGGACCCCGTGGTGCCAGCTGGGGAAGAGCACATCGATCAATCCCCCGATCCAGGCCCAGTCAGCGGGGGTCCAAAATAGATCTCCTTTCTGCGGGAAAAAATTGTGGGGGAACTCCACTCCGGGCAGATGTCCCAAGAGGACCCGGTGGGCATGAAGGGCACCCTTGGGGGGGCCTGTTGTCCCCGATGTGTATATGATCAGGGCGGGGTCGTCTGCTGCAGTACGGACGGGCTCCAATGCCTCAGACGACCTTTCCACGAGCCCATGGAAGTCCACGACCCCCTCTTCTCTGGGTCCTCCCACGGCCACCACCACATCCAGCTTTTCCAGTCGATCCCGGATCTCCAGAACCTTAGGCAGGTTAACATCGTCGGTGATGATCCCCTTGGCCCCGCAGTTCCCCAGTCGATACTCCAGAGCATCGGTCCCAAAGAGGGTGAAAAGGGGAACTGCCACGGCACCGAGCTTGTACACGGCGATGTGGGCGACGGCGGTCTCGGGGCGCTGGGGGAGGAGGATGCCCACCCGGTCCCCCCGTGAAATGCCGCAGGCTTGAAGCCCGTTTGCCAACCGGTTGGAGAGATCCTTCAGATGACGAAAGGTGTAACGTTCGATGCGACCCGGGTCGGCCTCGTAGATCAAGGCCAGGCGTCTCGAATCCCGGGACCACTTGTCGCAGATGTCCACCCCGATGTTGTAGGTCTCGGGGATCTCCCACTGAAAGGCGGTGCGAACCTCATCGTACGATCGTCCAGGCCTCAACACAACGCCATCACCCCCCATCCCTTCCATGCCGGTTCCGGAGCTCCCTCTTGAGAATCTTTCCGGTGGGCCCCAAGGGAAGCTCTTTTACGAACTCCACCATCCGGGGGGCCTTGAACTTGGCGATGCGCCCCCGAACGAAGTCGATGATCTCGCGCTCGCCAGCCGAGGTCCCCTCCTTGAGGACGATGTAGGCCTTGGCCAACTCTCCCCTTACCGGGTCCGGCACCCCCACCACGGCCGCCAGGGCCACAGCTGGATGCTGGTAGAGGATCTCCTCCACTTCGGCGGGATAGATGTTCTGACCCCCTGTGATGATCAGATCTTGCTTGCGATCCACAATATAGAGGTACCCGTCTTCGTCCAAATAGCCGAGATCTCCGGAGTGAAACCATCCTCCCCGAAACACCTCCTTGTTGGCCTCCGGCCGGTTCCAATACCCGTGGACGGAAAAGACCTCTCCGCGCTCCACCACCTCCCCGATCTCTCCGGGAGGCAACGGCTGGTCCTCGTCATCGTGAATGCGGATCCAGATGTTGGAAAGCGGCAGACCCACGGAGTTGGCCTTGCGAATGCCCACCAGAGGGTTGAGGGCAGTGAAACCGCACGCCTCGGTCTGTCCGTACCCATCGAGGTGCACTACCGAGAATCTATCCTCCACCTCACGGATGATCTCCACAGGACAACGGGCCCCCCCCGAGTTGGTCACCCTCAAAGAAGAGAGGTCATCTCTGCCGGGGACGAACTCATCGAGGAGATAGTTGAACATGGTCGGTGTGCCGGCGAAATACGTGGCGAGGTGGCGGGAGATATGGTCCAGGACCTTTCTCGCCTCGAACCGATCGACCACCACCAGAGATGCCCCGGCCCATACCGCTGACATGAGGAGAACATTAAGCCCGAAGTTGTTGAAAAGGGGCAATGCGCAAAGCAACCGATCGTCCGCACAGAATTTGTTCTGAACGCAACACCCAAGGACGCTCGCGAGGATGGAACGGTGCGTCTGTGAGGCCCCTTTGGGTCGTCCCGTAGTCCCCGATGTATAAATGATGCTGACTATGTCATCCAGTGAGGCCTCGAAATCCGGATCCCAAGTATCGTCTTGGGAAAGGATATCCCCAAAAGCTCTGGTCCCTTCCATGGGCTCGCCGATGATGACCACCTCCTCCAATCCCGGCAGGTCCAGCTCCTCCTGGGCCAGTTCATTCCAAAGCGAATCCTGGGTCAGGATGACCCGACATCCTGTGTCCCTTCCTATGTGGTTGATCTCGTGGGCTCGATACATGACATTGAGGGGAACCGCCGCAGCCCCGGCCCGGATGACGGCAAAATGGGCGATGACGAATTCCATCGAGTTGGACAACCAGACCATCACTCGATCCCCTGGACGAATTCCCAGAAGGCGCAGTCCTCGGGCAAGACGGTTTACCTGTCGGTCCAGCCCCGCATAGGTCAACTTTTCGTCTCGGAATATCACCGCCGTCCCATCCGGACGAAAACGGGCCGCGCTGTGGAGCATATCGTCGATGGTCTGCATCTGCGCCCTCCTCATCCCCTCCGGAGCGACGAAAGACGCCGTGCTGTCTCCAACACGGCGATGGGCCACCCCCCTATGGGACCTCCCCGGACAAGAAGGCCTCTTGCTTCGGGCCATGGATCCTCATACAGCCAGGTAGCGCTTCTTGACCTCCTCGTCCCTCTCCAACTGGGCCATGGTCCCCTCGTATTTGATGGCCCCATTATCCACTATGTATGCTCGGTCCGAGTGCTTTGAGGCGAATTTGATGTTCTGCTCGGACAGGAGGATGGTCATGCCTTCCACCTTTATGAGATCGAGAGTCTCGCCCAGCATCCTAACCATGAGGGGGGCAAGTCCCTCCGAGGGCTCGTCCAAGAGGAGAAACGACGGATCCCCCATGAGTGTGCGGGCGATGGTGAGCATCTGTTGCTCCCCCCCGCTCAGGGTCCCTCCCCGTCGATCAGAGAACTTCTCCAGGACCGGAAAAAGCTGGTAGATCCTCTCCAGAGTCCATTTCTTCCCCTGGTTCGGTCTGCTTCTTCGTCCAACGTCCAGATTTGCTGCCACGGTCAGATCGGGAAATATCAGTCGGTCCTCTGGAACAAAACCTATCCCCATGCGCGCGATCTTGTATGGAGGAAGACCGGTGATATCCTCACCTCGAAAGGTGATGGCCCCGGATTTCGGAGGCGTTAAACCCATGATGCTTCGGAGGGTTGTGGTCTTACCCGCCCCGTTTCTCCCCAGAAGCACCACGACTTCAGCCTTTTGGATCTTCAGGGAGACGTCGAACAGGATGTGACTCAGGCCATAGAACGTGTTTATCCGGTCGACCTCCAGTTCCATCACGAGATCTCCTCCCCCAGATAGGCCTCGATGACCCTCTCGTTTTTGGAGATCTCCTCAGGGCTTCCCTCGGCTATCAAGGATCCGTAACAAAGCACTCGGATCTTCTGGGAGATCCCGAACACTATATCCATGTCATGTTCGATGAATACCATGGTTATCTTCAGTTGGTCCCAGAGCCTCTGAATGAGCTTCACGATCCTCCAGCGCTCCTCAGGGCTCATCCCTGCGGTGGGCTCGTCTAACAGGAGCAGCTTCGGCTCCAAAGCCAGAGCTACGGCGATATCCAGTCTTTTCTGATTTCCATGTGCCAGCATGCCACTCTGCTGATGGGCCAAATCCGCCAATCCCACGCTCTCCAGGATCTCCAAGGCCTTTTCATGAACCCCTCGCCGCCCGCTCACCGGCCTGAAGAAATCCAGGTTCCTCCTCTGACTGGTGATGATGGTGCTCACAATGTTGTCCAACACAGTGAGTCTGGGGAAGATATTGGTTCGTTGGAACGCCCGAGCAATGCCTAGTCTTACGATATCGTAAGGCTGCATCCCGACTATCTCTTTCCCCCGGAAGAGGATCTTCCCCCGGTCGGGGAGGTGGTATCCCGTAATCAGGTTGAAGAGGGTCGTCTTCCCCGCACCGTTGGGCCCGATGATGGCGGAAAGCTCCCGCTCTGTGATGGAAAAATGGACCTTGTGGATAACCATATTGCCGTTGAAGGCCTTGGAGAGGTCTTTCACCTGAAGTATGGGTTGGTCTCGATCCATTGAACCCCGCTTAAATGGCCCCAAAGGAATCGATCCGTTCACGTATCCTTCCATAGAGCCCCACCAGTCCGTCCGGAGCGAACAATACCACCAGCAGGAGAATAAACCCCAGTATCATTGCCCAGATTTCGATCAGATCCTGGTGAATCTGCTGAAGAAAGATATTGAGGAACATCAAGACCGCCGTCCCGAGTGCCGGCCCCACCAGAGAGTACATCCCGCCCACCAAGCTGGCCAAGATGGGCTCGGCGGACTTGCTCCAGTGCAGAAAATCCGTCTGGGCGAAACGGTTGAGCTCTGTGAAAAGCCCACCGGCCAGCCCCGCGAACGCGCCGGCTATGATAAAGTTGAACCACTGAAACCGTTTGACGTTTATTCCTATGAATTTGGCTCGGTCCATATTCTCTCGGATCGTACGAATCGTAAGCCCGAAAGAGGAGTTGACGATCATCCACATGAGCAGGAAGCAGACGAGAAAGATGACGAGACAGAACAGGTAGTAATTCACCGGGGTCAACAGTGCAGGCTTGGGAATACCGTGGATCCCGTCGTCTCCCCCGGTGAAATTGTACCACTGAAAGACAATCATGTAGAGGAGCTGGCCGAAGGCCAGGGTCAGAATTGCGAAGTAGAGACCGATCAAGCGAACGCAGAACCAGCCGATCACGGCGGCCATGATGGCGGCCATCATCGGGGCTGCCATCAGAGCTGGGATCAAGGGAATCCCTCCCTTCTTCATGAGCAGGGCCACGGTGTAGGCCCCCACGCCGAAGAAGGCCGCGTGGCCGAAGCTCACCATCCCCCCGAAACCCAGGATCAAGTTGAGGCTGCTGGCGAAAAGCGCCGATATGATGATCTCAGTTGAGACCCAGATCCAATACTCCCCGATTTTCCCCAATCTGTTGAGGATAAAAGGAAGAGCGAAAAGCGCCGCAACCACCACTACAGCAGCCACCCAATTGCGATTCCTCGCATGGGACCGAAGATCCTTCATGACCCTCTCGTTCAAATTTGGATACTATCTTTCGGGCCTGCCGAACAATCCCCATGGCCGCCATATCAAAACGAGGGCCATAGCGATATAGGGGAAGACCACGGCCAAACGGCTCAAGGGCAACTGGATGAAGGAGATCCCCACGCCGATAATCAAGGACCCCAGAAGCGCCCCCCACACGCTGCCCAGCCCGCCAATGACCACCACAGCGAAGCACTCGATGATCTTCTCCATCCCGATTCCGAGATCGATGTTGGCCAGGGCCGCCATCAAGACCCCACCGACTCCGGCCAATCCGCAACCCATCAAGAACGTCCACGTCATCACCATGCGGACATTCACGCCCAATGCCCCCAACATCTCTGGGTAAGAGGCCGCAGCCCGAATCAGGTTGCCAGCCCTGCTTCGGTAAAGTAACCCCCACAGCCCCAAGGCAATGAGAGGCCCCACCCCAAGGATGAACACGTTGTACATGGGAAACGACAATCCCAACAAGTCCACCGATCCGGAAAAGGCCGTCGGCCGAGGTACGTTTCGGATGTCACCTCCCCATATCACTCGAACGGTATCGTCCAGGATCAAGACCAGAGCGTAGGTCAAAAGAAGCTGAAGCAGATGTTCCTGGTCGTAAATGCGTCTGAAAAGCGTGGTCTCCAGCGCCAACCCCACAATCATGAGGGCTGCTGGCACAAGCAGCAGCAACAACATGAAGGAAATCAACGAGCCTTCCTCCAAGACTGTGCTCAAGGAAAAGGCGAGGAACGCGCCGATCATATACAGGGAGCCATGAGCGAAGTTGATAATCCGGAGCACCCCGAAGACCAAGGTAAGCCCGGATGCGATGATAAAAAGGAGCATCCCTTGGGCGAGGCCGTTGACGAGCAAAAAGAGATAGAATTGGGGAGTCATGATCCTTTCCGAACGCTTCTTCTAAGGGCCTTAGTCGGCCGATGAGCAGAGGCTCCGCTCCACCCGGGTGCAGGGAAAACCGATCTCACGATAGTCCTACTTGCCCGCAGCTTGCAGCTTCTTCACCTCCTCCACCGGCAGCCAGACCTTCTCGGCAGGGACCTCCACCACGTCCTTCAGGATAAGGAATTTCTTGTATCGGGGATCCTTTCCCGTGTACCCCACGTAGATGCCCACATTGGCCATGTGGTCCTCGGGACGGATATATCTCCTTCCCCGCAGTGAATTCCACTCCAGTCCCTCAATGGCCTTAACTACCTCATCGGAGTCTATGCTGTTGGCCTTCTTGATGGCTTCGGTCAACGCCAGCATCCCGTCATAGGCCATGCACGCCCAATCCGAAGGCCATTCCTTGTACTTGTCGTAGAATTTCTTGACAAAGGCCTTCATCTCCGGGGTGTCGATGGCGTAAAAAGGACAACGGCAGTAGCCCAGAAGTCCCTCGGGCATGTCGAGCCCTGCGGCCCTCAAGAGATCCAGATCGTAAAGGGAGGTAATGCTGGCCTTCTTGAAGAGCCCGTACGGCTTGGCCTGTTTGATGAAGCTGCTCAGCCCACCACCCCACAGATTGGTATAGATAATCTCCGGATTGCGGGCCATGAGGGTGGGGATATAGGGGGCGAAATTGGTCTCCCCCAGCTTGGTCCAGACCGCGTCGAGGATCTTGGCGTCCGGCTTGAGTTTCTTGAGGTTCGCCTTGAAGCTGTCCCACTGGCTATGAGCATAGGCGTAGTCAGGACCGATGAAGGAGTATCTCGTGTAGGGCTTCTTGGAGAGGAAAAGGGTTATGCCGCGCCCCTCAATACCCGTATTTGGGACCACCTGAAACATATACGGATGGAAATCCGTGGTGGTCAGTTTCTCCGTGTTCGAGGTGTGGAAAAAGACGATCTTCTTGAACTCCTTGGCCACCTTGGTCACGGCCAGTGCCACCCCACTGCTCGTCGGCCCCACCAGAAAGTCGCACTTCTGCTGGAGGATCAGCTCGCGGGCAACCGTAGCCCCCACGTCCGGCTTCAGTTTGGAGTCTCGGATCACCAGCTCCAGCTTCCTTCCCAGCACCCCGCCTGCCGCATTGGTCTCCTCTATGAAGAGCTCAAGGGCCTGTTTCTGTGACTTGTAGAAGGTTGCGCCGATCCCTGGCATATCCGCTGTCCAACCGATACGGATGGTCTTTTCGGCCGAGGCCTTCTCCGCTGGCATTACGCTGCATATCAGGGCCAGGGTCACCATACCCAAGAGCGCTACGATGGGCAACCGTCTCATATCATTCCTCCTTTTTTTCGTACAGATAGATTAGAAATCCCACGCCTCCCCCTTGTCCTATCACCCCCTCCTGGCTCGGTTCGAAACCCTTTGGATCTCCAACAAATGATTGGCCTCCCGCCCCGTGCACTGCGGATCACTGGATTCGCCTTGGGATGCCGCCTCTGGCCTAAATCCTCGTCTCCTTCCCGGCCCAGTAGGGCTCCCGCATCACCCGCTTGAGGGTCTTTCCGGCCGCACTTCGCGGGAACTCCTCCATGATGACCACCTTGTGTACGCGCTGATACTTGGCCGCAACCCTGGCATTCACCCACTCCTTCAATTCCCCCTCGCTGACACTGCCAGGCTTTCTCAAGATTACAGCCGCCAGTGGAGTCTCCCCCCATTTCTCGTGAGGGATGCCAAAGACGGCCGCCTCCAGCACCGCGGGATGCTGAACCACCACCTCCTCGATGTCCCGGGGATATACGTTGACCCCCCCGGAGAGGATCATATCCTTCTTCCGGTCCACCAAGTAGAGGAATCCCTCTTCGTCCACATATCCTAAGTCGCCGGTATAGAGCCAACCGTCGCGCACGGCCTCCCGCGTCTGCTCCGGACGCTTGTAGTATCCGGGCATCAGAATGGGACCTCGTCCCACGATCTCCCCCACCTCTCCGGGTGACAGTTCTCGTCCTGCATCATCCACGATCATCATCTCGAAGAAAGGCGGCGGGACCCCCACTGAATCCGGTTTGGCCGGATACTCGGTCTTGTCCAGCACGGTCATGAAGCCCTCGGTCAGTCCATAGAGCTCATAGAACCGCCCCGGGAGTTGACGCGCCAGGGCCTCCTTGTGCTCTCGGTGGAGTGGGGCCCCTAGAGAGAGGATCATCTCCAGAGAGGCGAGGCGCTCAGGCGCGAAGTCGGGAGCGTTTAGCATGGCCACGATCTGGGAGGGGACCATCATTACATGGGTGGCGCGTTCGCTCTCCACTGCCTCGATGAATGCCGAAGGCTCGAACTGCCGCATGAGCACATAGGTGGCACCGAGGTAGACCGCTGGCATTAGGGTCACAAAGGCCCCATTGAAGACAATGGAGCCAGCGTGCAGGGCCACACTCTCCGGAGTCATCCGGCAGGCCGAGGCGAACAGGGTGGCGTACATGGCTCGAATATAATGGGTATGCACGATCCCTTTGGGGAGGCCGGTGGTGCCGCTGCTGTAAATTATGTTGAACGGGTCCTCGTCCTGAATCTCAATACCTTGGGGGTCCATATGGCTGGATCCCTCCTTGAGGACATGAAAGTTCACATATCCGGGACTCTCTGGCTCATCGATCACTATCCAGCCATCCTCCTGGATCCCGTGAAGTTCTGAGCGAATGGCCTCCAATGTCTGGACGAAACCAGAGTAAGTGATCACCACCTTGGCGTCGGAATCATTCAGCAAAGACAGCAAGCCCTTGCCCTCCAAGAGCGTGCTGAGTGGGACCACCACCGCTCCTATCTTGGCGCAGGCCCAATAAGTCTCGAGTAGCTCCAGGCAGTTGGGCAAAATGGTGGCCACCTTGTCGCCCTTGCTGATGCCCAGATCATGCAATGCGTGGGCCACCCGATTGATCTCCCGATTGTACGCCCGGTACACTAGGCGCGTTCCTTCAAAGACCACTGCCGTCTGCTTCGGACGGTAGCGTGCATGTCGGCAGAACAAAGAGCCTATGTTCATGGCAATCCTCCTGCTCTCGGTGCTGGTACGACCCTCTCCTCGGTGAACAAGTATCCCTGCCACCGCAACGATTGATGAGATCCGCAAGAACCGGGCGTCAGCTTCGGCCCTAAGGACGGTCCACGCCTTACCGATCCAAGACCGGAGAACTCCTTGGAGCATTAATACGTTAAGACAACACCTCCGTCGAAAAGGAGGTCTCCTCCATTAAGGTATCTGGCGTAGCGGGAAAATCCGAACACGAAGAGGTTGGCCACCTCGATGGGGGACATCATCTCCTTGATGCGAGACCGCCCCATCATCACATCTCGAACTACCTCTTCCGGGCTGATCCCCCTCGACCTGGCCTGCGCGGGAATCTGGTTGAGGGCCAACGGGGTCTTGACGAATCCCGTGCTGACACTGAAGGCTCGAATCCTGCCGTCTCCCTCGGCGGCTATGGACTGGGTCAGGCCCCGAAGACCGAATTTGATGACATTGTAGGAAGACTTGTTCTGGGTGCAGACATGGGCGTGAATAGAGGCCATATTGCCGATCACACCGCAGCCGTCCTCGGTCTGCTTCATGTGAGGAATGACGAGTTTGGACAGAAAAAAAGGAGCCCGCAACATGATCCCATGCATGAGGTCGTAGGTCTCCAGGGGGAAGTTCTCTATTGGATCGATGTGTTGGATCCCCGCGATATTGGCAAGGTACTTGATGGAACCCAGTTGGGAAGCCTCTTGGACTGCGGCCTCCACCTGGACATCGTCCGAAAGGTCGGTCCTGATGAAGTGCATCTGCCCACCCAATCTGCGGGCGAGCATAAGGGTCTCGGCTCCCCCCTCATCGTTCGTATCGAGGCCGACCACCTTTAGTCCATTGGCAGCAGCCGCTACAGCGGTGGCCCTTCCGATCCCGCTTCCCACCCCCGTGACTATGCAGACATGTCGAGAATGGAAATCATCGTCCAGGAGGACGAGGATATCCTCCCTGCGGATTTCCGGCTCCTCTATCTCCATGAGATCGGCTCCTAGCGCCTGGGAAAAGGATATTTTAATTGTTTACGCAAAGGGCGGACCAATTTGAACCAAGCTGGCCAATTTTTATACGTTTCTCTCTTTAAGGACTCCACGGATGAGGCCCTGATTATAGTCCAATTCGGTGAAATTACAGTATTACTAGGTCGACATCCCTCCTTCATCGAGCTCGTATAAGGTTTTGGTTAGCTCGTTCTGCAGAGGAACTTGCCAGGATGAGGCCAGCGTGTTAGCCTTCTGGCTGTATCAACGAAGATACATCTTCTTCCACCACGGGAGGAAGTGATGAAGACGCCCTCTTTCCCTCGAAAAGAAGGGGTCTCTGTCGTCTCTTTGCGCGGATTCACATTATCGCAGCTCGACAGATCCGCCCTCCTGGAGCGTCTTGAACTCTATGACCTCGTCCTAGACAGCATCTTCAATGGAGTGGTGGTCACTGATTCCGATGGGTACATCCTCTACTTCAATCGCCCCTATGGCCGTTTTCTAGGCGTCAATCCGGATGAACAGATTGGTAGGCACGTCACCGAAGTCATCAACAACACCCGCATGCACATCGTCGCCAAGACAGGCAAAGCCGAGATCAATCACACTCAGAAAATCCGCGGACAAAATATGGTGGTACAAAGGATCCCCATCAAGCGCGACGGACGGGTGGTGGCGGTCTTCGGTCAAGTCATGTTCAAGGACGTCCGGGACGTTCATGCCCTCGCCCGAAAGCTCTCGCTGCTGGAGTCCAAGGTGAGGCACTACGAGGAAGAGCTTATTTCCATCTGGTCCTCGCGTTATACGCTCGAGAGCATCGTGGGGGTCAGCGAGGCCATGCGCAGCCTGAAGCGAGAGGCCCTCAAGGCAGCGGGCACCAACCTCCCCGTGCTCATCACTGGCGAATCGGGCACAGGCAAGGAACTCTTCGCCCATGCCATCCACCACGCCAGTCCTCGAAGGCTCCATCCCTTCATTCGGATTAACTGTGCGGCCATCCCAAAAGATCTCTTGGAGTCCGAACTCTTTGGATACGAAAGAGGTGCCTTCACTGGGGCCCGATCCGAGGGAAAACCAGGAAAGTTTGAGCTTGCACATCACGGAACGATCTTTCTCGACGAGATCGGGGAGCTTCCTCTGACCATGCAGCCCAAGCTCTTACGGGCCCTGGAGGAGAAGGAGTTCGAGCGTGTAGGGGGCACATCGGTGATTCAATCCGATTTCCGGCTCATTGCAGCGAGCAACCAGAGCCTGGAGGAGATGGTCAAACGGGGACGCTTCCGCAAGGACCTCTTCTATCGGTTGAACGTAATTCCCCTTTACATCCCCCCCCTTAGAGACAGAAAGGAAGACATCCTCCCTCTAGCCTTCCACATCCTCAAGCAACTTTCGGAAAGCGCCGCCTCACCCGAGGTGACGTTGGATCCAGAGGTCCAAGAGGTCTTAATGCAGCACGACTGGCCGGGCAATGTCCGCGAGCTCTCCAATGTATTGGAGCGCGCCTTTTGCTCCCTGGAAGGGGATCGAATCCGTATCCAGGACCTCGCCTTTCCTCTCCGACCGCATGACTCCGAAATGGAATCTGCTTCTTGCATTCCCTTGAAAGATGCTGTATCCCGAATCGAAAGGGACGCTATCCTCCAGGCACTCGCCGCCTGCGAAAATAACAAGACAAAGGCAGCCCGCCTCCTGGGGATCCATCGCACTCTGCTCTACAAGAAGATGAGAAGGCATGGGATCCCCACGAGGGGAGAATGTTGACAAAAGGCTACAACTATATGTAGCAAATATTCTACACCTTGAACACAAAGGGCGGTTATCTTCGTTCACGGCGTAGTGGAACCTTTCTCTCGAATGGGGTATCATGCCAAGCCGAAAATCGGCTCAGGAAACGATTCGAAGGACAAGGGGCATGAACGAATTTTACCAGGTGGTTCTAAGTCTGGGGTTCTTCGTCGGGGTGATCTTGCTCAGTCGGCGATTCATGGCATGGAAGATCCGTCGGGCCGCGGATTTCATCCTTCGGGACCTCAAGGAAAAGGGGGCGATGGATCCCTTCTCTGCGGTGGAGCTCCCATATGCCCACCAACCCTTCATCCGCCTGGGGCTCCGGGACTACAGGCCCAAGACCCTGGAATACCTAGTCCTCCAAGGAATCGTGGGGAGGACGGGCCAGGGGAAGTATTTTCTCAAGTCTCCCACCTTCCAGCCTGGATCCGAATCCCAGCAGTAGAGCGGACGACCCCCTCCATGAGGCCCGTCCTGTGAGGAACGCTGCATAAAGGCGTCTCCCCAAAGACGCCTTCGTCTTCAAGCGGGAATACCCCTTCCCTTTAGGTATCTTTCGTTGACCACGTTGATGGGCCTTCCGGAGAGAAACGCCCGGATGTTTGCCGCTGTGGTATCCATGAGGTTTTTACGGGCTGACCGGCTCCCCCAGGCCATATGGGGCGTGATCAAGCAGTTTCGTGCACCAAGCAGGGGATTGTCCGCCTTGATGGGCTCCTCGGAAACCACGTCCACCGCTGCCCCCGCGATCCTTCCCTCGTTGAGGGCTTGAGCTAGAGCCTCCTCGTCCACCAACCCCCCTCGGGCTGCATTGATGAAGAATGCCTCCCTCTTCATGCAGCCGATCAACTCCCCATCGACGAATCGAACGTTTTCCGGGGTCTGGGGACAGTGCAGTGTAATGACATCTGCCTTGGAGAAGAGATCCTTGAGAGAGGAAACCCAGGAAAAGGGGCGATAGGATGGTTCAGAACCGCGGTGGACGTCATAGGCCATCACCTCCATTCCGAAGGCATGGGCCAACTCTCCCACCCTTCGGCCAATCCTTCCGAAGCCCACAATCCCCATTGTGCGTCCCTTCAGCAGGATCTGGGGCGTTTTCCAAAAACACCAATCCGGGCAGGACGCCCATTCTCCGTCTTTTACGGCCTTGTCGTGGAGGGCCACTCGGTGGCAGAGCTCCAGCAGCAGGGCCATGGTGAACTGCGCCACCGAGTCGGTGCCGTATTCCGGGACATTGGAGACGGGAATCCCCCTCCTTCCGGTGGCTTCCAGATCGATCATGTCATATCCGGTGGCCGTCACTGTGACATATCGCAAGTGGGGCAAGGCCTCGACCATCTTCGCTGTAAGGGGGACCTTGTTGGTGACGATCACGTCGGCCTCCTTGGCGCGAGCCACTACATGCCTGGGGTCGGTCCGATCGTAGAGATCCAGGTCCCCAATCTCCTCCAGGGGACCCCACGTGAGATCCCCAGGGTTGAGAGTATATCCATCCAACACCACGATCTTCATGATCTTTTCCCTCTCGGATCAAAGGGAACACTCCCTCCTGAGTTGGCCCTCTTCTTTGGTTCCACCCTACTCTCCACCCACCAAGCTTCTCGCCAGCTGGACCGCCTCCGATGCGTCTTTCCCATAGCCATCCGCCCCGATCTTCTCCGCAAAGGAGCGATCCACTGGGGCACCTCCTACCATCACCTTGATCCCATCCCGGAGCCCTTTGTCCTTCAAGGCCTCAATGACTTTCCCCATCTCGGGCATGGTGGTGGTCAACAGGGCCGAAAGACCGAGGATGTGTGGGCGGATCTCCTCCACTTTCTGGATCACCTGCTCCACTCCCATGTCCACCCCCAGATCCACCACCTGAAATCCGGCACCCTCCAGCATCATAATGACGAGGTTCTTGCCGATGTCGTGAAGGTCACCCTTGACAGTACCCATCAGGATCACCCCTTGACTTCGGGTCCCTTGACCTTTGAGGATGGGCTTCAAGATCTCCAGACCCTTCTTCATGGTCATGGCCGAAACCAACATCTCGGGGACGTAGATCCGATGGTCCGCAAAACGCCGGCCCACCTCGTCCATGGCAGTTATGAGGGCCTCGTCGATGATCCGATGGGCCTCAATGCCCTCGGAAAGTGCATCCCGAACCCATTGCTCGATCTCAGAATGTTTCCCCTCGACCACAGCCGCGAGGATTCGCTCCATTGATTCGCTCATCCTTATCCTCCTCCAAGGAACAGCGGTCTTTCTGACGGGTGGGCCCTTTCAATATCCCTCCCGGGCGGCCTCCACAATGGCTTTAAGGTTCTCGAGGGGGGTGGCCAGGGGGATGGCACACTCCGGGCCGATGATGTGAACCCCGGCCTCGATGGCGTAACGGGCCTGTCGGTAGACGTCCTCCGGGGTCCCCTGGTAGAGGACCTGGGGGTTGTTGATATTCCCCACTAAGGAGATCCGATCACCGACCCGTTTCACCGCCATTCGAGCGTCCACCTGCCACTCGAAGTGGTAAGCATCGAAGCCGGCCTCAGCGAAAAGCTCAAGTCGGTCGGCGCAATCCCCGCAGACATGCAGGATCAGAGGCCCTTCGATCTGAGAGGTGATCTCCTTGTGGATGGGGAGGAGGTACTCCTGATAATGGGATGGACTGATGAGATTGCCCGTTGCATGGTCGGCCAGGACCACCACGTCAGCCCCGGCCTGGAACTGAGCGCGGGCAAAGGCCACGGTCACCGGTGCCAGTTGTCGAAGCATCCGGTTGACCTTCTCTTTTTCGCCCAGGCCTATCTGAAGCAGAAAGTTTTGGGTCCCCGTCATATGATAGGAGAGGGTCCAGGGCCCCATCACCTTCCCCACGATGGCCACCTTGCCCCCTACATGACGCCGAAGGATGGAGAGGGCCTCCAGGACTACCCGCATAGAAGGCCGCTCCAGAAGATCCTCGGGGATCTGAACGTCGGAGAAGTCCTCGTAAGGGAAGTTCTTGCTATCCGGCATCCGATCCCGATCCCCCCAATCCACCTGGCAGCCCAGGGCTGCAGCCTCCTGATGCACACTATACTCCGGCATCACGGTATCGAAGCCAACGATCTCGTGTCCCGCCAAGGCCAACTCGGCCATGGCCTGAGGATCCAGATGGGCCTGAGGAAAGGAGACTCCGCAGGCGTCCATAAGCTCCTGGCAGACGATGGAGGTGGGATTCCCCACGGGAGGACGATCCCCTTTCCTCCCTGCGAAAAGGGCCGACATCACCAAGTTGTAAGGCGTAGACTTCATGGAAGACTGCTCCTCTCTTTTTCCCCGTTGAGCGGACCGGTTCCGGCTCCTCGAGGAGATTCCTAGGGTCTCGACAGCGGAACTCATCTTACCCCGCTGGTCCGAATCCGGTCAATTGCCCAGGAAAGACCGGGAGATTCTGCTGGGTAGGCTTGCGCGTGAGTGATCCTGTAATTCGGATAATTCTCGAGAACCTGGAAACGGTGGGGCCTCCGTCCCCAAACCCCAGGAGGTTCTACGAGGTTTCTTTTTGAATTTTACATTTGGAAGAAAGACTGGCGAAAAATGCTACAGGCCTGCTACAAGAAAATCAGTCCGCTTCAGATGACCACATCCTCTTATCTCTGCCTAGTGAATAATGTAGGGCAGGAATTTCATCCTTGGAAAGGGAAAGCCTCCAGGGGGTGAATCTTCTTACCCCTTCTACTTCCAAATCTTGATTACATATCCCCTCTACTCCTCAGTGGCGGTGATACCGCGATCGTCCTCTGGAGCCTTCTCCCCGTCACGAAGTAAAGTCCATGTCCATTCCAAAGGCTTTTTGTCTTGAAAAGTACTTCTACTCAAGTTCGGGAAATTACTCTTGACTTATTTTTAGTGATCAACATTCAATGAGGTTTATTGTTGTCTGCCCCCAGGGGTTTCCAGATAGTAACCTCCCGACCCGTCCTCTCTAATACCTTTTGGCCCGGATGGTTCTTTGATAAATTGTTCTGGCTCTCGATCGGGCTCAGGAAGGATCTCTCCCAATTCATCCTGAAACTTCTCCCAATACTTCCTCTGCTCTTCGTCGGGAAGTGTGCTGAAGAACTCCAGGAGCCTCTCCAGCTCTTCGGTGGAGATTACCCCCGTCTCCATGGAGCCGTCGGGATGGATGATGGCCCACTCGCCGGACTTGATGATCAACTTCTCACCTGTGATGGAATTGGTGATCTCCAGGTCTCCGAAGAGGTGGTAGGCGTAGGTGGTATTTCCTTTAAAGACCGCCACGCTGTCGCTGCCCCGCACCCCCATTACCGCCGTGGGGGTCTGGACGAAGAAGTTGGCCTTCTTCCTGATAAGGTATTTGGTCACGATGAACCGCAGTTTTCCGGCCAGAAGTCCGATCAAGGACCTCTTACGTTTCTTGTCCCGGGTAAGCTGATACTCTCGGATCTCGATGGAGGAGTTCTCGGAAAGTATGGTCAGACTGTCGTCGTCGTAGAGGATTTTGGCCCGGGACTGCGGGCCCGTTCGAATCTGGTCTTTGACGAAGACGTCCTCGTAGAGTTTTGCTGGCCTGAAGCCCTTCTCCCCGGGATGGAAGATCTCCACCTTCCCCCGGATGGCCACGATCTTTCCCACCTTCTGCACCGCGCCAGAAGCCCCAGAAGGGCCCAAGATCCCGAAACAAACGATCGCAAAGGCGACCCCTAACCATCTCCCTCTCCGACCGAAGACCATGAGGCGACCTCCTGGCTAAGAAAATCATCAATAATTCCAGCTGAACAGAAGAGAATATACCTGTCTGTCGTAGTCGAACTCTCCAACATTGGAGTCATTCCGGATGTGAGCGACGCGTCCCCTCACCTCAAATCCTCCCCACAGGGCCTTTCCCACCTGCCAAGAAAAGGCATATCTATGATCCCTACGTTTCTTGTTGAATATGCTGTGGATATGATCGTATTGCCGATCCTGATATTCGAAATCGAACTGAAAGACCATAGACCACGGAAGCTGATACTGAAATCCCGCCAGTGCCAGAAGGGCTCGATAGTCGATGTTCTCCCCGTCGGTTCGGTTCCCTTCCAGACCGACACCAGCTCGAAGGTACCCGCGACCTCCCTGCAGGAGCATGTATTGGTTGAACTCTCCCCTGAGGTTCATCTCGTCGGGATCGCTTGCACCGGTGGTAGGGAAATGATACTCCCGATGTCGCCAACGAACGAAGAGTTCCGGTGCCAGGTTCATCCATGGACTGTAATAAATAACGCTGCTCCCGATGGAATGGGTATCGGAGTAGTGGTCGTTGTCGAGGAAAACGGAACGATAGTAGTAAAAGGGGCGGACCGACCAACGGCCGTGTTTCCAGACGCCGTAGAGTTCCCCCGTGTTGCTTATGACGTTCATATCGTTGCTTTCCTCGTGAAAACTCGTGTAGAGCCCGTAGCGCCCTCCAAAAGACCACTCCCCCACATCCCAGAACCGATAATCCAAGAGAGCAGAGACGGGAAACCGGATCTGTTCCTTGTCCGGAAGGTCCAAGGGCACCCCCAGAGTATTCCTGTTTCCCTCCAGAGTGGCATTGGTGTCATATTCCACGCCCACAGTCAATTTCGCGGAAAGACGCTTGACCTCGGCGGAGCGAACCATCACCGCGGCCTCCGAGGCGTAAGCGCTCATGGGGTTCTTCCCGATGACCTCCCTGAAGAGAAGGAGAGCGGAGCGGCGCTCCCTGAGTTTGAGGCGGGCCATCGCCTCGTAGTAGAGGCTCCCCTGTTCCAACCTGGGCTCCAGGCCTCGAGCCTTCTTCAGGTCATCCACTGCACCCTTACAGGCCCCTTGCTTGAGACGGATCAGACCCCGGAAGAAGAGGACCTCTCCATTATCAGGGGCCAGGTGGGCAGCCCTCTCGATGGATTGTGCTGCCCGATCCCATTGGTTATGGAGATAGAGGACGACAGCGAGGTTCAGGTGGGTGCGGAAAGAGGAGGGGGCTTTCTGGACGGCTTTTTCGTAGAAGGAAACGGGGGAGGGCTCTCCTTGGAACTTGGACTCGGCCATGGCGAGATATCGCCGAATCTCCAAGTTGGCAGGATCCTCACGAGCGGCTTCGCGAAGGTTTTGCACAGCAAGATCGTATCGTCCCAGGTCATAGTACATAAGCCCCTTGGTGAAAAGCACTTCGGACACATCCGATGCCCATGCACTCTGGAAGGCAATGATAAAAACCAAGCCGAGAAACAGACCCAAGTAGCAGATGACCCGTCTCATGGCTAATCAATCCTCCGTGTTAAAGGAAAACCAACCCTTTTTATCAGCTCTACTGGCATCTCGGATTTCCATAAGTAGGCGAAAAAAGCTGGTCTTAGCCTATCCACTCCACTTTGGAATGTCAAGCACTACCATTGACCCTTCTTCCTTAATTTTCCCCTTTTGACCGGACGTTTCCTTCATCACAATTTTTCAGTATCCTATTACCGATGCAAGAAGGCAACTGGCTATTCGTGATTTCCAAAGGCAACCGTCGTGATCCGCCAAGCACCCCGAAGCCTCGTATGGTGGATCACCTTTAAGAATTTGGCAAGCGAAACCCTTTTGGAAAGGCATCGCGACCAAGGCATCCTCATTGTTTGCGTCCAATTTTCCGGCGTCCTTGGGCCAAAGGTGATCTCTTGAAGCGCGCCTTTCGACTCTGGATCCGAATCACCCTAGGCATTTTGACCGTTCTTCTCCTCATGAGCGCGGCTCTCTGGATTGGACTGCCTCTATGGTCTCAATCCTCCAAGGTGAAGGACCTAGTGTGCTGGAAGATACAGGAGTTGACGGGATGGAAGGCCTCCCTCTCAGGGCTACGGATTCGGTGGCGGGGAGGGGTCGAGATCTTGGGAGAGGATCTGACCCTCACCGCGCCCTCTCGGGGAGCCTCGAGTATAGGCATCCCCCGATTCCTTGCCCGAATATCCATCCAAGATCTCCTTCACGGGAGGATCTCCTTTCAATCCGTGCGACTGAAGGGCCCGCAGTTTGTCCTTTCCACTCCTCCCATAGGCGGTCTCAAGGAAGGAGACACTGTGGGGAAGGCCCTCTCGCTACTGGAGCCTTTTGGATCCATAGAGATCGAAGCGGCCCGGATGCTTCTGGGAGGGCCTTCCGGGCCCATGGTGGCATTCCAGCACGTGCGTCTTCGACCTCTCCCCTCGGAAAAAGCCCTTTCCTTTGAGGGCAAAGGAGCGGTCTGGAGGCGGACCGACCGCCTGGCGCGATTCCGAATAATGGGGACCCTTGAGGGAGCGGGACAACTCCGGATGGCCATGGACTGGGAGAAGATGCCCTTGGCCAGACTTCCGCTTCCCCCTGCGGCCAAGGACCACTCCATTCGGCTCGAGGGGGATGCGAGTGGGTCCCTCCGGGTTGAGGGAGCCTTGGGGGCCTTGAAGTTTACGGGGAAATGGAAGATAACACGGTTCTCCATCTCTTGGCCTGGGAAGCTGGCCGTCCCGTTTCGGACTCAACTCTGCAGCGGTGAAGCCAAGGGACAATGGAGCCCGACCCAGTGGCGAATCTCCTCCTTTCGGGTGCAGGCCGGACGGATCCAACTCGATGGATCACTCCAGGGAAAGGTATCGGGCATAAGAGGGACCCTCTACGGGGCATCCTTCTCTTTCGAGCAGATCATCCCTTATCTTGGAAGGGAACTGGTCGGCCAGGATCTCTTCTCCTTCTTCCGGCATAATCTGAAAGGAGGGGAGGGAGGGAGGACCACTTTCACCTTTCAGTGGAGAAAAAATGGGGGCCAAAGGGAAGGGAGGCCATTGACTTTGCGCATGGAGATGCCCTTCAGAAAGGCACGGCTCCTTTTCGACCCGGGCCTCCCCCCTCTCGAGGACCTCCGAGGGAGGCTCTTCTGGGAAGGGGATCGAGTCTGGTTCCGGGAACTGGAAGGCACCTATAAAGGCCGCCCATTTCAACGGATGCAGGCGGAAATCACGGAGATCGGGTCGACCTCTCGTCTGAAAGGACTCTTCCTTATTCAGCTCAAGCCCTTCGATCTCATCGAACTATACAGCCGGCTTACAGGAGGAGATAGGGGCATTCGAAAGATCGAATCCCTTCAAGGCTCCTGTAGACTGGACCTGTCCTTGGCCAAGTCCTTCCTCCTGGATGAGCCCCTCCAATACCGCGCCCTCATCCATCTCAAAGGAATCAAGGGAGTGATCCCGGGCATCCACCAAACCTGGGAGATCTCCAAGGCGCAACTGAGCGCGGAACCCGGCGGGGTCCTGATCTCGGACCTCCAGGGGAAGTTCGCTGGTGCCGAAATCTTCTTGGAAGGTGCTCTGGATATGCAGGAGAGCTCCCATCAGGAACTGAACCTAAAAGGACGCGCCCGGATCCCCCAGCCTCTTATGGAACGGGTCTTCGATCCCCTTGCACCCCATCTACGGATCGAGGCCGGGGCCCCTACCCCTTTGACGTTCACCATTAGAGGATCCCGGGAGTCCCCCATCTTTGAGCTCCATTGGGACCTTACCTCCGTGGAGATGGAGGTACGAGGAACCTGGAAGAAGCCCGCCCGAGTTCCCTTTCGTCTATACGGGATGCTTCAACGCACACCCGACGGGTCGTGGCATCTTGTTCAAGGTCGTCTAGAACAACCTTGGGGAAATATAGAGGCGGAAGGATGGTGGGGAGGCGGCCTCAAACGCAAGTGGATCCGCTTTAGGGCTGCAAGGATCCCGATCGACGAGCTGATCTCGCACAGTCCCAAACTGCGTTCATGGGTCCATGGGGGACGAGTGAAGCTGGAAGGAGAATTTCACCTGGCTAAGCAAAGCCACTGGCTCGTCAGCATCCACCCCGAGGACGTATGGCTCGACGCCAGGCTCCTAGGTCATAAGGCCCAGATCCGCTCGGGCAATGTGATCTTGACCACAGGTTGGAGTCAGATGGACCCCCTGGTCCTGAACCTTATGGGCAGGGACTATCTCCTTTGGGGGCGCTTGAGGAGAAAGGAGACAGGGTTCACCTTTCGGGGACGCGTGGAAGGAGAGAGGATGGACCTGGATTCCTGGCTCTTCCCTCGGGTCCCATCCGGCTCTCCTACTTCCGAGCTGACCCGCCTGAGCTCCGCCCCGTTCCAACAATGGCTGAACACATTCGACTCCTCGGAGATGGAATTTCGCTTCTCCAAAGTGAAGATGCTGGACCTGGAATTCGAAGAGGCGCAGGGAAGGCTTCGTGTCGAGAAAGGAAAGTTGAATCTCTTGGACTCTTCGGCACGCCTGGCCGGAGGGGATGTGGCGGTTGAGGGAAATCTGGACGCTGAAGGGCATTTCTGGCTTGCCGGAGGGGTAGATGGTGCTGACACCAGTGCTGTCCTCCATGCCCTGGGGTTCAGGGAGGAACTGGTCGAAGGCAACCTTTTTCTCCAGTTCGGCGTCCAGGGACGGCTTCGGGGCCGAAAGGCCGTCCGACACTCCGGCAACATCGAGATGGAAGTGGACCGCGGAGTCATCCGCAAATTTCCGGTTCTGGCCAATATCCTCTCCATTCTGAACGTCTCTCAGATCCTCACGGGCCGGCTTCCGGATCTCTCCAGAGAGGGAATGGTCTTTCGAAAGATCCGGGCGACCTTTGATCTCAAAGACGGGGTGGCCTCTACGGACAACTTCCGGATCCACAGTGAGGCCATGGGAATCACCATGGTAGGCGACCTCGACATCACCACGGGTCAATGTGACTATAAGGTGGGGCTCCATCCATTCGTCGGTCTGGATCGGGTGGTCAGTGCCATCCCCGTCATCCGCCATTACCTAGCCGGAAAGGACCGAAGCGTCTTGGGGATGTACTTCTTGGTCCAGGGCCCTCTCCGTGACCCCCGCGTGAAACCCATCCCATTCCGATCTCTTGGAGAAGGACTCATCGGCCTCTTCAAACGGCTCCTTCAGAACCCCTTCCAGGACTTAGGTGTCACTTGGGACCCCACCCTTCCTCCCCCCCAAGAGGAAAATACTCCTCCTTAATTAAGGAGGCTCATCGGTGCGGTATCGGTACAAAGTCATCCCGGTGGATACGGATTTCTTCATGTTCCTTGGTGCAAAAAAGCGAGGACCACTCCCCCTTTCAGGAGAAGGCAATTCCTGGAGGCAAGGATCCCTTTTGGGATCGACCCCGCTTGGCGGGAAAAAATGGCAATGGAGATCATGCGGGCTTGGGTATGGGGCCCACAGCGACCCCGGGGCGCCATTCGTGGGAAGGCTCTGAAATCCCCTCGGGATAAGGGAGGGATACGACCCTCCAGCCGCTCGGGTCGGCCAGCACCCTCTGGATCAGTCGATGATTGAGGGTATGGCCGGCACGTGAGGCCCGGAAATGACCCAATACGTGCAGCCCGATCAGGGAGAGGTCCCCGAGGGAATCCAAGATCTTGTGTCTGACGAACTCATCGGGATAGCGCAGCCCTTCTTCATTAAGAACGCGGTAGTCATCCAGGACCAAGGCGTTCTCCAAGGAGCCGCCCAAGGCGTATCCCTGGCTCTGCATCTCTTCGACTTCCTTTAAGAAGCCGAAGGTTCTGGCCCGACTGATCTCCAGGTCATAGGCTCGGTCCGAAAACGTGAAGTCCAACGCCTGGTCCTGAATGATAGGATGAGAGAAGTTGATAGAAAAGGATACCTTCAACTCCTTGGAGGGAAAGATGGCGGCCTTCTTTTCCCCTTCCACCACTCGATAGGGGCGTTCAATGACCAGGAAACGCCTTGGGGAGGAGAGTCTCCGGGTACCCGCGCTCTTGATCAGATAGACGAAAGGAGCTGCACTTCCGTCCATAATGGGGACTTCTGGTCCATCCAGCTCCACCAAGGCATTGTCCACACCCATCCCGAAACAGGCTGAAAGGAGATGCTCCACCGTGGACACCACCACCCCATCTCTTCCCAAGGTGGTCGCCAAGGTCGTATCGATCACATAATCCAATCGTGCAGGGATGGAAACCCGATCCGAGGTATCCGTCCGAAGAAAGACGATTCCATGATCTTCCGGAGCGGGGTGTATCCTCATTCGAATCACACGTCCGGAATGGAGGCCGATCCCCTTGCACTCCACCACTGCACCCAACGTCCTCTGATAATGCATCCTCTCCTCCGCTCAGAGTCGAACCAGTTCATCTTCTTACTTATGCAACAAAAATGCCATCTAGGGAGGAAAGGTTTGTACCAGAGAGCATTAAAAATCCCCTTGTCTTTCAAGGGATTACCTAGATGGGGGACTCTCCTGTGGCCAGTCTCGAATCGTAGTGTGGTCTTTTCCCCACAGAAACGGGAACGATATGTGGGATTTTTGCAACATCTTTTGACCGTTAAAGATCCGGGGCCATCTGCTCTTACCGAGAGGGCCAGAAGGTCCGGGCCTACGGCAAACCTAATGTTGAAGGAGGCTTGAAGAGGAAAAAGGTCCTTTCCTAATTACCGGAGTTCGTCTGAGGACCTTGGGGAAAAACGCTCCTTTTCGCTGAAGATGCATCCGCAGTATTGCTGGCGATAGAGCCCCAGGGACCGAGCCGTCTCTTGCCCCTCCCTCCATCCCTTTCGAAAATCCTCATAGAGGAAGGGGACCCCCCGCCTTCGGGACTCCTCCTCGGCGATCTCGGCGATCTTCTCGTGGTTTTGGAACTTGCTGAAGAGGAGCGTGCTGGTGAATGCATCGTATCGGCCCCGGCGTGCCACTTGGGAGGCAACTTCCATCCTCCATTGGTAGCAGATCCGACACCGTTGTCCTTCCCGAAAGGCCACACGTCGCAGAAACTCCTCTAGGGGATAGTCTTCCATGAAGATCACCGGGATCTCCCAATGTTCGGCCAGAATCCGAAGGGCCTCCAACCGGCGTCTGAATTCCTGGTAGGGGTGAATATTTGGATTGAAGAAGAGGCCCCTCACCTCATGCCCTTCGGACCTCAGGCACTGAATGGGATAACAGGCACAGACAGCACAGCAGATATGGAGCAGGACCCTCATCCTTCCTCATCGAAAAGACGGCTCTGTCCCACCTCGGGACGGGAGAAACCCAGATGTCGGTAGGCTCGAGCCGTGGCAACGCGGCCCCTGGGCGTCCTTCGGATCAGACCACACTGCATCAGATAGGGCTCGTAGACCTCCTCGATGGTATCCTTCTGTTCGTTGACCACGGCCGATATAGTCTCCACTCCCACAGGGCCCCCGTCGAATCGTTCGATGATTGCCTTCAAGATCATCCGATCCATGGTCTCCAGGCCCATGTCATCCACATCCAGCCGATCCAGGGCCTCCTTGGCCACGCGCTGCGTGATGACCCCTTGACCCTCAACCTGTGCGAAGTCCCTTACCCGTTTCAACAGTCGATTGGCCACCCTCGGCGTTCCTCGAGCCCGGCGAGCGATCTCCTCGGCCCCCGAAGGGCTCACTTCGATCCCCAGTAGATTGGCGGACCTCAGGATGATTTCCAGAAGCTCCTCCCGGTCATAGAAATGAAGCCTGGCGGTGATCCCGAATCGATCCCTCAGAGGAGATGTGAGAAGACCTGTCCTGGTGGTGGCCCCCACGAGCGTGAAGTGTGGAAGATCCAATTTGACGGTCCGGGCACCGGCCCCCTGACCGATGACCAAGTCGAGCTGAAAATCCTCCATGGCCGGGTATAAGGTCTCCTCTACCGAGGGATTCAGTCTATGGATCTCGTCGATAAAGAGGACATCACGGTCTTCCAGGTTCGTCAGGATGGCGGCCAAATCTCCTGCACGCTCCAGGGCTGGTCCAGAGGTCCCCCTCACCTGAACGCCGAGTTCTTTGGCGATCACGTGGGCCAGGGTGGTCTTCCCCAACCCCGGAGGTCCGTAAAAGAGGCAATGATCTAAGGATTCCCCTCGAGCTCGGGCCGCTTCGATAAAGACCCGAAGGTTCTCCACCAGCCTCCTTTGACCCACGAACTCGTCCAGGGACAGGGGGCGGAGACTCACATCGAGCCCTATGTCCTCGACCCCGGCTTCCGGACTGATCACCCGATCTTCCATGAGACCTCGCTATCCAGAAGGCTTGGCGAGCAGTCTCAGGGACTCCCTCACCCAGGACTCCACAGTGAGCGGTCCCTTCATAGCCAACCGGGCCTCGTTGATGACACGACGGACTTCGTTCTTTCGATATCCAAGATTCATAAGGGCAGAGAGGACCTCCAATTCCATCCCGTCCTCCGGAACCCGCCCCTTTTTCTCCAATCCCGTCCTTTGGACATCTCCTTCAAGACTCCCGACTTTATCGCGGAGATCGACCAAGATCCTCTCGGCCGTTCGCTTGCCCACTCCCGGAATGGCCCTCAGACGTCCCCCATCCCCCTGGGCCACGGCTTGGGCCAGCTCATGAGGCCTGATTCCAGAGAGAATGTTGCGGGCCAAACGGGGTCCTATACCGGCCACCTCCAGGAGGCTCAAGAAGGCCTGGCGCTCTGACTCGCTCAGAAAGCCGAACAGCTCCAAGGCATCATCACGAACCACCAGATGGGTGTGTAAGGTCACCATTTCACCCACATCCGGGAGATCATAGAAGGTGCTGAGAGGGATATGGACCCGGTACCCCACTCCTTGGACGTCCAAGACAAGGTTCTCCGGGCCTTTCTGAACGATCCTCCCTCGAAGCGAAGCGATCATCGACGCCTCCCTCCCACCTCCCTCATCCCCAAACAGTGGGCGTGGCAGATGGCCACGGCTAAGGCATCGGAGGCGTCCAATGGCACGGGTTCCTTCAAGGAGAGAAGTGCCTGCACCATGTAACGGATCTGTTCTTTAGTGGCCTGTCCAAAACCCGTAAGGGCCTGCTTGACTTCGAGAGGAGTGTATTCGACTGGCTCCAGCCCTTCCTGAATGGCGGCCAGAAGGAGCACCCCTCGGGCATGGCCCAGGATCAAGGAACTGCGGGCATTGCGAGCATGAAAGATGGCCTCTATTGCCAGGGCCCCAGGCTTGTGTTCTCTCAAAATCCGTTTCAATCCTTCGAAGAGGCGGCTCAACCTACGTGGCAAGGTCTCGGATCCGTTGACCCGAAGGACCCCGTGTCCTCGATGGCAGAGCCGCCCCCTCTCCACGGAGATCACCCCGAAACCTGTCGCCGTGGAGCCCGGATCTACCCCCATCACCACCATGGCGAAGAGGCCGATCCTCGCAAGGAGGTGAAAAACATTGTCAATTCCCTGCGCTTATGATAAAAAGAGATAAGTGCGCGCCCGTAGCTCAGCTGGATAGAGCACAGCACTCCGGATGCTGGGGTCGAAGGTTCGAATCCTTTCGGGCGCGCCATCCTTTACGATTTCCCTCCTATCTCCTCCATAATCTCATTGGGGATATCGAAATTGGCGTAGACGTTTTGCACGTCGTCGTGATCCTCGAGGACCTCCATGAGGCGAAGCATCTGCTCCGCCTCTTTCCCCTCCAGACGCAAGGTGTTCTGGGGGACCATGGTCACCTCGGCTGAGACGGGGACGATCCCGTCTGCGGCCAGGGCCTCCTTGACTGACTCGAAATCTGAGGGGGTCGTATGCACCTCCCAGAGGTCCCCCTCCTCTTTGATATCCTCTGCTCCTGCCTCCAAGGCGATCTCCATCAATCGATCCTCTTCCACTTGGTCCTTCTTGACCAGGATGAGGCCCTTTTTCTCGAACATCCAGGCCACAGATCCGGCTTCACCGGGTTTTCCATTGTATTTGGTGAAAAGATGGCGAATTTCTCCAACGCTTCTGTTCCGGTTGTCCGTCATCAACTCTACCAGGACAGCCACCCCTCCAGGGCCGTAGCCTTCATATTGAAACTCCTCGTAATGGGTCCCCTCGAGTTCGCCCGTCCCCTTTTTAATGGCACGCTCGATGTTCTCTTTGGGCATGTTGACGGACTTGGCCTTCTCAATGGCCAGACGGAGGCGGGGATTTCCATCCGGATCCCCTCCGCCAAGGCGTGCGGCTACCGTGATCTCTTTGATGATCTTGGTGAAGATCTTCCCCCGTTTGGCATCCACCGCCGCCTTTTTATGCCGGATACTGTGCCATTTGGAATGTCCTGACATCGCAACGCCTCCTGTCATCCGAGGGCTCCCACTTCCCAGATGGAAGAGGAGATACCATAACTTTTGGAAAACGTTAGCATAAAAAGGAGCCTTTTGCAAAACAAAAGCACCCGGCACTGCTGAACACCAAGACGCGGCGAGGGTGAGAGGAAGAAGTCAGGGATGGGATGCCTGGCTGGGCCAAAACCAGTGAAGCCAAACCGGACAGGGCACGAAGGGGTGAAAGGTTATCCAAAATTAAGTAGAATCGGCCGGAGGAGTCCTCAATTCAAGCTCATCTAGCTCGCAAACAAAAAGCCCATCCCAAGGGGATGGGCCTAAAGAGGTTTTCCGGCAGCGTCCTACTCTCCCACTCCGTTTCCAGAGCAGTACCATCGGCGCTGGAGGGCTTAACTTCTGTGTTCGGGATGGGAACAGGTGTTTCCCCTCCGCTATCGCCACCGGAAAACGCTTTCCAAAGAAGACTTCGACAATTGAATCCGGCTTTCCCTCATCGCCTCCAACGTCGGAGATAGGTTTGTGGTCAAGCCTCACGACCGATTAGTACCGGTTAGCTCAATCCATTGCTGGACTTACACACCCGGCCTATCAACCTCGTCGTCTTCGAGGGGTCTTCAGTCCCCGCCGAAGCGGGGAAGGGATATCTTATCTTGGGGTGGGCTTCCCGCTTAGATGCTTTCAGCGGTTATCCCGTCCGAACATAGCTACCCAGCTGTGCCGCTGGCGCGACAACTGGTACACCAGAGGTTCGTCCATCCCGGTCCTCTCGTACTAGGGACAGCACCCCTCAAATATCCTACGCCCACGGCAGATAGGGACCGAACTGTCTCACGACGTTCTAAACCCAGCTCGCGTACCGCTTTAATTGGCGAACAGCCAAACCCTTGGGACCTACTCCAGCCCCAGGATGCGATGAGCCGACATCGAGGTGCCAAACCGGGCCGTCGATGTGAACTCTTGGGCCCGATAAGCCTGTTATCCCCGGCGTACCTTTTATCCGTTGAGCGACGGCCCTTCCATACGGAACCGCCGGATCACTAAGACCTGGTTTCCCACCTGCTCGAGATGTCTCTCTCGCAGTCAAGCCCCCTTATGCCTTTGCACTCTCCGGCTGGTTTCCAATCAGCCTGAGGGGACCTTCGCGCGCCTCCGTTACTCTTTAGGAGGCGACCGCCCCAGTCAAACTACCCGCCAGACAGTGTCCTCCGACCGGATTCACGGCCGCGAGTTAGAATTCCAGCATGACCAGGGTGGTATTTCAAGGACGGCTCCATCCCGACTGGCGTCGAGACTTCCTAGCCTCCCACCTATCCTACACAAGCCATACCGAAATTCACTGTCAAGCTGTAGTAAAGGTGCACGGGGTCTTTCCGTCTTGCCGCGGGTAGACGGTATCATCACCGCCACTGCAATTTCACTGAGTCCCTCGTCGAGACAGCGCTGCAGTCGTTACGCCATTCGTGCAGGTCGGAACTTACCCGACAAGGAATTTCGCTACCTTAGGACCGTTATAGTTACGGCCGCCGTTTACTGGGGCTTCGGGTCACCGCTTCTCCCCGCCGAAGCGGAGATAACGGTTCACCTTAACCTTCCAGCACCGGGCAGGCGTCAGACCCTATACGTCGTCTTGCGACTTAGCAGAGTCCTGTGTTTTTAGTAAACAGTCGCCACAGCCTGGTCACTGCAACCCCCTTCGGCTTCGTAAGCGAGTTACTACACCTAATGGGGGCACACCTTCTCCCGAAGTTACGGTGCCATTTTGCCGAGTTCCTTGACGAGGGTTCTCTCAAGCGCCTCGGGATTCTCTCCCTGCCCACCTGTGTCGGTTTGCGGTACGGTCACCCGATTGACTCGCTAGAGGCTTTTCTTGGCAGCATGGGATCAGCCAGTTTGCTCCGCATAGCGGATCCTCATCACCTCTC
>Ga0209426_1000199_pt1:0-20000 | contig 85794 bp, 68 predicted proteins | sample Deesub1362B_J571_FD_187697 | JGI IMG/M metagenome (GOLD analysis project Ga0209426, IMG submission 187697) | Deep oceanic, basalt-hosted subsurface ecosystem from Juan de Fuca Ridge flank, Pacific Ocean, CORK Borehole 1362B_J2.571 (SPAdes)... ... | reverse complement strand
TGGGACGATGCCCGTGCCGCTGCATGTGCACCAGAGCCATGATGGGCACGAGACTGCCCACATGAAGGCTGCTTGAGGTGGGATCGAAGCCGATGTAGCATGTAACAGGACGGCGAAGCAGGCTCCTAAGCCGCTCCTTCTCCTCTTCGGTCTCAGCGGTTATTTGATAGATGAATCCTCGTTCTTCCAACACATCCAAAACACTCACGCCGAATGAACCTCCCGAGGACGACTACTTCGAGGCAGGAAGAGCCTTAAGCTCCTTTTGGATGAGCTCCTGTTGCTCTTTATGAGGGGCTGTCAGAAGGGCCTTTTGCAGAGCTTCCCTCGCTTCATCGAAGCGTCTGAGGCGCGCATAGGAAACCCCTTGGTGATAGCACACCATGGCTAGGAGAGCCCTGTATTCCTCCTTTCGCTCCTTGGTTGCACCTTTGGACGGCAGGTTCTTCTCCAAGATGTAACGCGCCCTCTGAAACATCTCCAAGGCCTTAAGAGATTCCCCTCTTTCCCGATGAAACAACCCCACCTCGACATAGAGGGGAACGAATTGAGGCTTTAACTCCAGCGCCATCTGATAGTATTCCAACGCCTTCTCGTCGTCCCCCTTGTTACGATAGGCCACGGCCATGTTGTAATAGGCCTTCTCTGGAGTTCGATAAAAGAGGTTGTCCAGGGCCTTCTCGAACATGGCGATGGCATCATCCCACCGGCGCTGCCGGAGATAGACATGTCCAAGATTATTGTAAGCCTCTGAATAATTCTTTCGCAACTGAATGGCCTGCTTATAGTAGCGCTCCGCATCTTCAAGGCGTTTGTAGTAATCCGCATAGACCAACCCTATACGAAACTTCAGTTCCGGATCTTCGGGGGCCAGCTTTTCCGCCTCCAAATAGAGTTTCATGGCTTGCCGAAACCTCCCCTCCCGCAGATGCACGTCACCCATCTTGATCATGCTTTCGATCCGGGGGGAGGAAGCTGCTCCCTGTTCCTCCACTTGAGGAACGGCACATGCGCCCAGGAGGCCCACAACCAAAAGCCATGCGAAGAGCAAGGGAATCCCTCGCCTCCTCACCACGTTTCCTCCTTCAACCCTCCGATCTTTGATGGGTCTTTCTTGACTATTTCCACGTATATAGTTATAGTGCCACTTAATAACATCGGTTTTCTATAGCATGCAGCCAATTACCTGTCAATGTAAACGGCTGGAGAGTTCGAGTTGGCAAAGGGGGAACGACATTGAATAAAGCACTCAATGCGCAATCCCAAAGGCCGCTGATTCTTGTTGTGGATGACGACGAGGCAATCCGGCTCCTTTTTGAGGAAGAACTCCACAGCGAGGGCTACGAGGTCCTCTCGGCTTCAAACGGAAAAGAGGCCTTGGATCTAGTGGAACGTTACAGCCCTGACCTGGTCACCCTGGACATCAAGATGCCCGAGATGGACGGCTTCCGGGTCCTCAGAGAATTGAAGGCCGCCCGTCCTCATCTCCCCATCGTCATGGTGACCGCCTTCAGCTCCTTTAGGCACGACCACGACACCGAACTCGCCGATGCCTATGAGGTAAAAAGCTCTGATCTGACCAACCTCAAAGCCACCATTCGGAGGCTTCTGGCTGCATCCGGGCCCCACTGAAGGGCCTCTCCTCTCTCTGTAGGCCAAGGCGAAATTGGATAAACAAGTTGGCGTTTAGTTAGATGCTAATTTCGGAGAAAAGTCTAAGACTCTAGAAAGAGAAGGCCATTTAGCCCTCGCTCAGACTAAAAGAGAAACCTTCGCATATGGATGTTGATGAGCACCCCCACCGCGATGAGCGACGTCACCAATGAGGAGCCCCCATAGCTGATGAACGGAAGCGCCACCCCTACCACCGGCATCAGCCCCAGCGTCATCCCCACATTGACAACCACGGGCCAGAAGAAGTAGGAGACCACTCCAAAGGCAAGCACCCTCCCCTCGGAATCCCCTGCTCGAGAGGCCACATGGAGGCCGTAAGCCAGCAGGAGAAAAAAAAGACCGAGGAGGACCATGGACCCCAGAAAGCCCCACTCCTCCGCCCATACCGAGAAGGCAAAGTCCGTATGATGTTCGGGGAGAAAGTGAAGCTGGCTCTGGGTCCCTTTGCGAAACCCTTTCCCCGTAAAGCCGCCGGATCCGATGGCGATCTTGGATTGGGTCACATGGTACCCAGTCCCCAACGGGTCCCGTTGGGGATCGATATAGGTCAACAGCCGTTCCTTCTGATAGGGCTCCAGCGCCTGCCATAGAAGGGGTAGAGCTACCAGGGCCACGAGCACCAACTTCAAGATGGATCTCAGACGGAGCCCTGCAAACAACAAGGTTGAGAAACAGATCAATAAGACCATCACCGCCGATCCCAGGTCGGGCTCCAGAGCAATGAGAACGGCCAAGGCACTCACCATCGCCAGGGGCTTGAACAACTCCCTCAACCCGTACATCCCCGTCATGGAGGGATTTCTTTGAACATATCGGGCGATGATCAACAAGGCGGCCAGCTTGGAGGCTTCGGAAGGCTGAAAGGTCACCGGGCCGAAGGAGACCCATCTCTGGGCACCGGAGACAGCCTTCCCAAAGAGCAAAACAAAGAGCAAAAGAGCCATACATAGGCCAAAAAGGAGATAAGCATAATCTATCCAGCGTCGATAGTCTAGGGCTATCGACAAGCCCGCCAGACAAAGTCCGATGAACAGAAAGACCGCCTGTTTGAGATAAACAGGATAGGAGCCTCCCGAACCTACAGTGGCTGTGGCGCTATAGAGGTTGAGGATCCCCAACCCACTCAATACCAGGGTCAACCCCACGATCCACCAATCCATTCTCGGCAAGGCGAGCGGCCTAAACCCCAAGGTTCTCTTCCCCCTTTCTGTATTTCTGAAAGTAGCCCTGGAGGATCTTCCGGGCAATGGGAGCAGCCACCGCCCCACCGTGACCTCCGTGCTCTACCAAGACCACAACGGCGACCCTGGGAGCTTCCACCGGGGCAAAGCAAAGGAACCACGCGTGATCCCGCTTATGATAGGGAAGCTCTTCCCTGCTCTTTCTGTCCTCTCCGACTTCCACCACCTGGGCGGTTCCGGTCTTCCCGGCCACGGACACCCCGGGGAGGCGGGCCCGCTGTCCCGTCCCCCTTGGATTCTCCACTGCAGCCCTCAACGCATCTCGAAGAAAAGCCAAGGTGCGTTCCTTGACGGGAACCCTCCGGATCTCATACCGCCCCCAAGGGCCCAGGGGAATGCCTTGGGCCGACTCGATGTGGTGAACCACCCGAGGGGTACGGATGAATCCTCCATTGGCCACCGCGCTGATCAGGACGAACTGTTGCAGGGGGGTTACCAGATTGAACCCTTGCCCAATGGCCAGGGAAAGGGTCTCCCCAGGGTGCCATCGGGACCCGAACTTCTTCTTTTTCCATTCCGCAGTGGGGACCAGCCCCCCTTTTTCCTCGTCGGGGTCGAACCCCGTGGGACTGCCAAGGCCGAATCCCCAAGCATATTTGGCGAGCCGGTCCACTCCCAATCTTTCTCCCAGTTGATAGAAAAAGACATCACAGGACTGTATGAGGGCATCCCGCAACCGGAGCCACCCATGCCCCGACTTCTTCCAACACCTAAACTCGCGGCTTCCCATTCGGTAATAACCCGGGCAGTAAAGCCTGGTCTTGAAATCGACAACCCCCTCCTCCAATGCGGCTGCCGCGGTGACGATCTTGTAGGTGCTACCCGGTGGGTATAGCCCCATAGTGACTCGATTCTGTAAGGGATGTTTGGGATCCCGAATCAGCTTCTTCCAGGTCTCAGGAGGCAGCCCCTTGGAAAAGAGGTTGGGATCAAAGGCCGGATGGGACACCATAGCCAGGATCTCCCCAGTCCGTGGATCCCCCACCACCACGGCACCGGCCCGATCTCCCAGTGCTTCCTCGGCCAGCCTTTGGATCTCTACATCCAGGGTCAGAACTACATTGGCTCCCGGCTGAAAATCCACCTCATTGAGGACCATCAACTGCCGACCTTGGGCATCCACCTCTACTTGGAGACCTCCGTCTCGTCCCCGAAGGAAGGGCTCCAGCCGCGACTCCAACCCTCGCTTTCCGATCCGATCCCCCACCCGATAACCTCTCTCTTTCCATTTCCGGAGCCGTTCCTTCGTGATTTCGCCGACATATCCCAGTAGATGGGCAGCCAACGGTCCATACGGATAGAATCTTCTGGGCTCCGCCTCTACCCAGACTCCGGGTAAATCCAAACGATGGTTCTCCACCCAAGCCACCTCTTCCCATGAAAGACCCTCCTGGAGGGGAATAGGACGAAACGGGGATCTCCTCCGGGCCAGCTTCACTTTCCGAAGGACTTCCTCTTTGTCCAACTTCAGATTGCCGTCTAGATGACGGAGGATCGCTTCCACATCCCGCATTTCGGCGGGAACACCGAGCAGACGGAATGAAGGAGAATTGTCCGCAAGGATCCTCCCCTTCCGATCGAAGATGATCCCTCGGGTAAAGGGAATCCGTCGAAGGCGGAGGCGGTTCTCATCCGATAGTCGGCAGAAACGATCCCCTTGGAGGATCTGCAGTTGCCATAGGCGCAACCCTAGGACAAGGAAGGAGACAGCGATTAGAACCAAGGCCCAACGGAACCGGCCCTTCCAAAGTTCCATGCCTTCCTGTTCATCTGGACGGAGATATTCCATCCTGCGCCCTACTCTGCCTTTCGGAAGAACTTTCTCCCCTTGGAAACAGCACGATGGACCTTGCGGGCCGCCTCAAAGAGAAAAGGGGCGGCAAGCCCCAATATCACGGCCTGTCTAAAGGCCTCCCATAGGGCAACCCCGTCAGGGATTAGATCTCCCTGAAAGAGGGAGTAGACCTGCGCCCAACACGCCCCGTAAAGGGCCCCCAAGACAAAAGAGACCAAGCTCACGGCAAAAGCCCCCTCCACCACGATGCCCTTCCGAAGCTGCTGCCCTAACAAACAGAGGAGGACCATTAGGATGGAGGAGATTCCAGGCTCGGACCCAGAGAAGACATCCAGGCTATAGCCCAGGAAAAAGGACAGGACAAGGCCTCGGATCTCCTCCAGATAAAACCCGGCATAGATGACGGTGGAGAGAACAAGGGGGGCCTTGCCCTCGGACCAGCCAGCGTGTCCCAAGAGGGTCGTCTGGAGCACGATCCAGAAAAGCCCCAACCCATAGAGGCTCAACGCATCCATGATTCGACCCTCTCTCCTCCCTCTACGAGCCTTCTGCCGCTGAAAGCCCCTCCTCAGCCTCCGGGCTCCGGAGGAGCACCAGGACTTCCTCCAAACGCCCGAAGTTGACCGAAGGAGCAACCTCCACTGATTGGAAGAGACCGAAAGGTTGCTTCTGTACCGCCACGACCCGCCCTACAAGCAGGCCCTTGGGATAGATTCCCCCCAAGCCAGAGGTAATGACCCGGTCTCCTTCCTTCACGTCAGCGGTACGGGCCACAAATTTCATGGTGCAGAGATCCTCTTCGCCCTTCCCCTCGAGGATCCCTCTGGTTCGACTCCGCTGGATCATCACGTCAATAGCACTATTTCGGTCTGTGATAAGGAGAACTTTCGACACCCCCAATGCGCACTCGATGGTCTGTCCCACCACTCCCTCCGGAGCCACCACAGGCATCCGCCTGGCCACGCCATGCCGTCTCCCCTTGTCGATGAGGACGGTCCGAAACCAACCCGTCGAGTCGTCACCGATAATCTGGGCAGCCATGGAAGGAACACCTAGATCCCCCCGGAAGGACAAAAGACGCCGCAGCCGCACATTTGCAGCCTTGAGTTCCTCGTAATCCGTAAGCTTTTGTTCTAGCTCCCTCAATCGTCGGTGGAGGTGTCGATTCTCCCGTTGTACATGGACCAAATTGACGTACCCGCTCCAAATGGAACGAACTGCCTCCGTCCCCCGCGTAAGGGACCACTGAAAGGGCTTCATTAGCGTAAAAAGGAATTCCTCGAAGGGACTGGGAGAAAGGAGTGCCCGACGATGGGCGGAGAAGACGGCCATCGCCATTACAATGAGCAGGGTGGAGATCCACAAGGCCTTATATCTGCGGAACCACATCTCATCGGCCGGATCGGGAGGACGGACGAAGCTTAGGATCGAAGGAGGACTTCTTTGAACAGATGGAGGTCGTCCAGCGCCTTTCCGGAGCCCAAAACCACGGTGGTGAGGGGGTTGTCCGCTATGGTGACGGGAAGCTCTGTCTCCTCTCGAAGGAGGGAGTCCAGATTCTTCAGCAGTGCCCCGCCGCCAGTCAAGACGATCCCCCGGTCGACGATGTCCGCGGCCAACTCCGGAGGGGTCTGCTCCAGAACGATCTTCACCGTCTCCACAATGGTGTTCAGTGGCTCCGCAATGGCCATCCGGATCTCTTCCGATCCAATGGTGAGGGTCTTGGGGATCCCCGCCACGAGGTCCCTCCCTTTGACCTCGATGGTGGTTTCCTGATCCATGGGATAAGCCGAGGCGACAGTCATCTTGATGGTCTCGGCAGTGCTCTCCCCGATCAATAAATTGTACTTCCTCTTGATGTACTGAATGATTGCCTGATCCATCTTGTCGCCGCCGACCCGGACCGACCTGCTGTAAACGATCCCGGAGAGGGAGATCACGGCCACCTCGGTGGTGCCCCCCCCGATATCCACGATCATATTGCATGTAGGCTCGGTAATGGGAAGCCCCGCTCCGATGGCCGCGGCGATGGGCTCCTCGATGATGTAAACCTCCCGAGCACCGGCGGACTCAGCCGACTCCTTGACCGCCCTCTTCTCCACCTGGGTGATCCCCGAAGGAACACAGATGATGATACGAGGTCTTACGAGACTGCTTCGATTGTGCACTTTGGTGATAAAATGACGAAGCATGGTCTCCGTGACTTCGAAGTCCGCGATGACACCATCCTTCATGGGCCGGATGGCCTCGATCTCTTCTGGCGTCCGACCCAACATGCGCTTGGCCTCTTCTCCCACGGCCACTACCCTCTTGATCCCTCGGGAGTCCCTCCTGACGGCCACCACCGAGGGTTCCATGAGGACGATCCCCTTACCTTTGACGTAGACTAGGGTGTTGGCCGTACCCAAATCAATGGCCAAGTCATTGGAGAAAAGCCCTAGGATGAAATCCAGCATGGCTTCGAGCCCCTTCCCTTCAAGTGCCGAATCTCGGGTAACCCATGGCTTGTGCCCCTTGTGAGACAGCGTCGTCAGGATAGCAGAGTTAGACGGGGGTTTCAAGCGAAACTGCGCAAAACATCTTGATATTTTGTGCAATTCCCTCCGGTTTTACCCCCAGGCCCTAACCAGATCTGGCCCCCCTCTCCACGACCGATATGTCCAAATCTAGAGCCACAATGGGGGAATGGTTAAAAACGGGGCTCTCCTCGGACTTGCTTTCCCAGTCCATCTGAGAGAAGGAGCTCCCTCCAGACCTCATACATCTTAGCGATACCAAAGGACGGATAATCGTGACTCCCTACCAGAACCCCGTGGAGGTGTCAAGGGGCCGTGGTCGGAGGAGCCTAATCTGGATCCTCTTCGACGAGGGTCCCAAGAACGCTTGCGATCTCAAAGCAGGAAATCGCCCCCGGACGGAGGATCCTGGGGGGCCATCGGGTGCAATCCAGGACCGTGGATGGAAGTGCCCCCTGGGTCCTCCCAGCGTCCAGGATGACATCCACTCCTTGTGCGATGCAGGGATCCAGCTCCTCGATCCTGGTCGGAGGCGGTCTTCCAGAGAGATTGGCGCTGGTGCCTACGATGGGAGCTTCCAAGAGACGGACCAATTGTTGGGCCACCGGGTGGGAGCTCCAACGGACACCGACCCCTCCGCTGGACCCCAAAAGGCCCAATGGTAGGCCTTCTCTGGGTGGAAGGACGAGGGTCAAGGGACCGGGCCAGAACCTCGGGATCAACGGCTCCACATGGGCAGGAACGGCCTCGACCACCATCTCCAGACGGTCGAGCCCGTCGATGAGGCAAAGAAGAGGAAGAGAGTGAAGCCTGCCCTTGAGCCGGAAGACGGCTTCAAGGGCATCTTTACGAAGGGCGTGCGCCCCCAACCCATAGAATGTCTCCGTAGGGAAGACGACGAGCCTATCTTTCCTCAGAGCCTCCACAGCCTTGAGGAGAGCAAGCCTCCACGGCCCCTTTTCCCTCAATCGAAACCGAAGGGGGGGGGTCTCCTTACCCGGCTCCTTTCCATTCATGGGGCTCAGGACGAAGTGGCACCGGGGTCGGTCTCCCCGGAAGAAGCTTCCACCCGAGCGGCCTTCTCCTCCACGGACCGCCTTAGCCTCTCCCGGAATCTCCGAAGCCTCTCCTGAATGGATGGATCCGAAAGCCCCAGGATCTGAGCGGCCAGGATGCCCGCGTTGCGCGCCCCGCTCTTCCCCACCCCCATGGTGGCCACCGGGATGCCGGGAGGCATCTGCACGGTGGAAAGGAGGGCATCCCATCCGCGGAGAGGAGACCCCTCAAGAGGCACCCCGATGACCGGTAGGATCGTATGCGCCGCCATCACTCCGGCCAAGTGCGCCGAGGCCCCGGCCCCGGCTATGATTACGGAGATCCCTTCCTCCAGGGCTCTTTCGGCCAGATCCAGGGCACGTCTCGGCGTCCGATGGGCCGAGGCCACCGTTATCCTACTGGGGATTCCAAGCTGATCCAGGACCTCCTTCGCCTCTCTCATGGCAGGAAGGTCCGAGTCACTCCCCATTACGATCAGTACACGTGCACGTTCATCCACTCCAGCCTCCCAGACGATCCAGGGCCTTTTTCCCGATGTCCCTCCTATAATGGACCCCGTCCCATCGAATCTTGCCAACGGCCTTATAGACCCTCTCGACGGCCTCCCCAATCCCCCGGCCCTTGGCTGTCACTCCCAAAACCCGCCCACCAGCCGTGACGATCCGGCCACCCTGGACGGCCGTCCCAGCGTGAAAGACCACCACATTCTCCATCCTTTGAGCCTCTTCCAGTCCCTCTATGGGCACCCCTTTCTGATAGGGCCCAGGATATCCTTGGGACGCCATAACTACGCAGACCGCTGCATCGGAGTCCCACTCCACGTGGGCCTCCTTCAGGGTCCCCGCACGGGCCGCCTCAAGCAGAGGCACCAGATCGCTTCGAAGACGGACTACCAGGGGCTGCGCTTCAGGGTCACCGAAACGGACATTGAACTCCAAGACCTTGGCCTCCTGCCCCCTGATCATCAGGCCTGCATAGAGGATCCCGCGGTACGGTGTCCCCTCTCGGGCCATGGCCCGTACCGTAGGAATCATGATGCGTTCCATGACCTGATCGTGAAGCTCGTGGGTGACCACGGGAGCGGGGGAATACGCCCCCATGCCCCCGGTGTTGGGCCCTGTATCCCCGTCGAAGACCGCCTTGTGATCCTGAGAACTGGGAAAGGGGACCACTGCCTCCCCATCGGTGATGGCCAGAAATGAGGCCTCCTCTCCCTCGAGGAACTCCTCGATCACCACCTTCTGGCCTGCCTCACCGAAGGCCCTCTCCACCATGATGCGATCCACGGCCTCCAGGGCCTCGTCCAGGGTTCTACACGGAAAGACACCCTTTCCCGCTGCCAGACCATCGGCCTTGACCACCGCTGGCGCTCCCCGCTTCCTCAGATAGGCCTTGGCCTCCTCGGGGTCGGAAAAGACCTCGAACTCCGCGGTAGGAATCCCGTATCTCCTCATCAGCTCCTTTGCAAAGGCCTTGCTCCCCTCCAGGCGGGCCGCCCCTGCACTCACCCCGAAGACGGCAAGTCCTTCTTCCTCGAAGCGATCGGCAAGTCCGCGCACCAGGGGCTCTTCGGGACCTACAACGGTAAGATCGATCCCCTCCCTTTGGGCAAAGGCCAACAGGGCTTCCACGTCGTTGGCGGGGATCGGAAGGCAATGGGCTTCGCTGGCGATCCCGGCATTTCCCGGCGCGCAATATACCTCATCCACGAGGGGGCTCTGTCGAATCTTCCACACCAGGGCATGTTCTCTGCCCCCTCCGCCTACGACCAGCACCTTCATGGATGGAAACCTCCTTTACGAATTCCGCGACCCAGGTGGAACCCCGCCCTTCATGACCTAGTAGGACTCTACCCGATCCCTCAAATAGGAGGCGATGGCGGCATCGTACTTGGAAGTAAGTTCAAAGGCCTTGACCGCAAGGGCCCGTGCCATCGCCTTCCGGATCTTTCCCCCAGACTTCTGCAGCTCCTCGGCCACCACCCCATAGTCGTCTGGGTCCACCACTACAGCCACTGCATCGTGGTTCTTGGCTGCGGCCCGGATCAGGCACGGCCCTCCGATGTCGATCTGCTCCACTGCCTCCTCCATCGTGCATCCGGGTCTGGCCACGGTGCGCTCGAAAGGATAGAGATTTACCACCACAAGGTCGATGGGACGAATCCCATGCTCTTGGAGCTGCATCATATGCCCTTTCCGATCCCTCCGGGCTAGAATCCCCCCGTGGATCCGCGGGTGAAGGGTCTTGACCCTCCCTTCCAACATCTCTGGGAACCCCGTCACCTCCGAGACCTCCACAACGGACAGGCCCGCATCCCTGAGGGTTCGGGCCGTACCCCCTGTGGAGACGATCTCGACCTCCAACTTTTGGAGCTCCAAGGCGAACTCCGTCAACCCCCGCTTTTCCGAAACGCTCAGAAGTGCCCTTCGGACTTCAAATGTCTCTTCCTTATCCATCGCCCTTCCCTCTCCTGGTTGCTGACTCCATCCTCCTGAATCCCTAAGCTCTATTTTACCTCCCACTCGAACACCCCGTCCCAATGGGCAGGAGGAGGAAACCGTCTGAGATGTCGGCATCGCTCCACATAGAGAAGCGAAGGGGGGTCTTCCGGCCTCTTATCCAAGACCCTCTGAAAGCACTCCTCAGCACGGATCCATTCCCTCTCTCGATAGAGTGCCAAACCCTCCTCGAAGTCGGGCAACCAGCCTTCGTCCTCGGCAGGAACGCCCCTACGCCCCAAGATCTCGTAAATCCTCACCGGCTTGGCCTTTCCCTTGACCCTGACCCAGTCCACCTCTCTGCACAGGAACTCCCCTCGAACCCTCTCCTCTGTGAACTCGCTGATCAGGATATGGGTCCCGTAGGCCTTATTGAGCCCCTCAAGTCGCGAGGCCAAGTTCACGGAATCCCCTATGACCGTGTAATCGAACCTTTTGGCCGACCCCATATTGCCTACCACCATCTCTCCCGTGTTGATGCCGATACCGATGTCGATGCGAGGCATCCCCTGATCCTCCCACTTCTTCTGGAGGGCCTTCAGTTCATCCATCATATCCAGCGCTGTCTGACAGGCCTTCAAGGGATGATCCTCCTGTGGGAGAGGGGCCCCGTAGATGGCCATCAGGGCGTCCCCGATGTATTTATCCAGGGTCCCTCCGTACCGGAAGACCACACCGGTCATCTCAGTCAGGTATTCGTTCAGGAGGTGGACTAGCCTTTCCGGCGAGAGGGACTCTGAAATGGAAGTAAAGCCCCTTATGTCGCTGAAGAGGACGGTGAGCACCTTCTGCTCCCCCCCCAATCTCAGGGCCTTCGGGTCCTTGAGGATCTCATTGACCACCGCTGGGGTGACGTAGAACTGGAAGGCTCCCTTGATCTTGCGTTTCTCCCTCTCTTCATGGATGTATCGAAATAGACTTACCCCAAGGAAGCTTAACGGGATCAAGAGACTGGGGTAAATGACGTTGAGCCAATATCCCCAGCGGGCCATAACCCATGAGTTGACATAGAGGTTACCCACGAAGAGGGCCAGCATCACGATCCCACCCGAAACGGGGCGCATCCGGGGATAAGCCCATCCCAGGACCATCCCCATCAGGAGCAAAAAGAGGAGGTCCATCAAAGCGGCCCACTCGGGCCGTATGATGTAATCCCCCTCAATGAGATTGTCGATGATGTTGGCATGGATCTCCACCCCGGGGAAGATGGCGGAAAGGGGGGTCACTCGAAGATCGAAAATCCCCGTGGCCACCGCTCCGATCAATACTATCTTGTCCCGGATCCGTGAGGGATCCACCCGATGTCGAAGCACATCCACCGCCGAAATCCAAGGGAAAGTTCCCTGCTTGCCTCGATAATTGATGTAAAAGAACCCCATTTCCGTAGTGGGGATCCATTGCTCCGCCCTTTGGATCCCGGCCACTCCGAATTCTTCCAGGTGAAGGATCCATCGGTCGGGATCTCCCGCATACCGCAGGGTCTGCAATGAGAGCGGAGGGAGATAATACCCTCGATACTCCATCACCAGGGGGACCGAACGGACGACCCCATCGATGTCGGGGACCATGTTGAAGAACCCGAAGGCCTTTCCCGCGTTGGCAATGGTTGGGATGTTTCCCTTCATAAAGAAGGGCCTGGGCAGATGAGGGACCTGCCGAAGGGACCGAGGCTTGCGGATCAAGGGATACTCGCTCTGGCGGATCAGGGGAGGGAGTTGCCCGGAGTCTTCTTGGATGTGGGGGACCTCTTGAGGATTCATGATGAAGAAGTTGCCCAACACTACCCGCCCGGAAGAGGCGATGGCCTCGGCCAGGACTCGATCGGGCTGGATCTTGGATGAGATACTCCGCAGGAATTCGTCCAACTCCTTGTGCTTGATGGCCAGGGCCTCGTATCGGCTCTGGATTTCCTGAAGTAGAGGTAAGTGCTCGGGGGACTCAGCGGCCCCGTACAGAGAATCTAGCACTCCCATGCGACGTTCCGGCTCGGGCCAGACCACATCCAATCCGATCACCCGTGCCCCGTATTCCGAGAGGATCTCGATGAGCCGCGCCATTAAGATGCGGGACCAGGGCCACTGACCCAGTTCCTCCAGGCTCTTCTCATCAATGACCACAAGTACAACTCGGCCCGTCGTAGGAAGAGAACCTCTCCAACGCATGCGAAGGTCATAAGCCTTAAGCTCAAAGACCTCCAGGAAGGAAGGTCGAAAAAGATAGATCAGACAGAGGAGAAAAGAGAGGAAGAGGCTGACCCGAAAGGCACTCAGGCGAAACCATCTCCTCAGGGCAAAGGGCATCTCTCCATCCCAGAGTCGAAATGCGGCCCGAGTACACCGTAGTTTCCAGGGAAAGTCAACCCCGACACAGCGGAACGTCCCACAGGCCCTCGCCTCGCCTTCTCCTCGTGCAGTCGGTCAAAAATCTTCAGAACTTGGGTGACCCCTCACCGGTCCGAGTCTGTCCCCACGCGACAAGGACCTGGTTTCCAGGGGGGCAAGGAAGGACCCTGCACCCCACATTGTCCTGTATTGGATCCTCTGCTAGGATGGAACCACGCGAGGACCTTTAGAAACCTTCACTCTTCTAGAGGATGAATCCGAGATGGGCCATGGACGGATCGTCCCCATCTGACCTTTACGACGTGGCCGTGAGCCTTCCTCTGGAAGGGAGCTTCTCCTATCAGCTCCCCTCCTCTCTCAAAGGGAGGGTCCGCGAGGGATGTCTGGTCTGGGTCCCCTTCGGACGGCGCCGAATCCTAGGAGTCGTCCTGGGCCCCACCCTCTGCCCTCCTTCCCGGGACACCAAAGAGATCCTGCAGCTTGTAGAGGAAGAGCCCGTCCTCTCCCCCCACGAGCTTCGTTGGTATCGCTGGGCCTCGGGCTACTATCTTCATCCACTGGGAGGGATCCTGAAAACCGCCCTCTCGGCACTGACGGGAAGGAGGGCCTGCGTACGGTTGACGCTCACGGAGATGGGGCGCCGCGTTCTACGTTCCTCTCACCCTCCAGAGGGGCTCGAGCTCTTGGAATCATCGCCCAATGGAATTCCATTCCAGAGACTGGAGAAGTTGTGGGGGATCGACCGGGCTGAGGAACGGATATCTCTATGGAGGAAACAAGGTTGGGTGAATATCCGGCTTGAGGCCTCGCCGGGGGTCGGTGGAGACACGCGGCTATGGGCCGCCATCACCTCCCAAGGAAGGCGATGCCTCGCAACAGGAGAAGAACACCTCGGCACCAAGCAGTGGAGGGTCCTTCGGGAATTAAGCCACGGCCGGGAGACCGCAGTCTCCATCCTGGAGAAGTCTCTGCCCGGCGCCCGTTCAAGCCTCAAGGGTCTTCAGCGGAAAGGCCTCGTGCGCCTTCGGCGTGGGGGTCCCCACTCGGTTATTCCTTCCCCTTCCCCTCCGCCCCCGTCCCCTGTCCTTACGGCTCATCAGCGGGAAGCCCTGAAGCCGATCCACGAGGCCCTTGTGGAAGGCCGTTTCGCTCCTTTCCTCCTTTGGGGTGTGACGGGAAGTGGAAAGACCGAGGTCTATCTGCGTGCCGTCCAGGCCTGTGTGAAGACTGGCAGGGAAGCCATTGTGCTGGTCCCGGAGATCTCCCTCACCCCTCAGATGATCAGCGAGTTTCGATCCCGGTTCGGGGACCGCATCGCGGTCCTCCACAGCCGACTCTCCCCCTCCGAGAGGTCGAGCATGTGGCGGGCCATCTGGAAGGGGGAGCTCCCGGTGGTCCTGGGGGCCCGAAGCGCCCTCTTCGCCCCCTGCAGACGTCTCGGTCTGCTCATCGTGGACGAGGAGCACGACGCTTCTTATAAACAAGAAGAAGGCTTCCGGTACCACGCCAGGGATATGGCCCTCATGAGGGGGAAGCTCTCCTCCGGAGTCGTGATCCTAGGGTCCGCGTCCCCATCTCTGGAGACCTTTCACAACTCGCAGTCGGGCAAGATCCGATGCCTGGTGCTTCCTGAGCGGATCGACGGACGTCCTCTGCCTCCGGTGGAGGTGGTGGATCTACGGGGGCTTCGCTCCTCCTCGGATGGGCCTGCCATCCTGTCCCCGGCCCTTGAGACGGCCTTGAGGGAGACCTTAGACCGGGGGCAGCAGTCCCTCCTCTTTTTGAATCGGAGGGGATATGCACCGGTGCTGGTATGCACCGAATGCGGGGAGGTTCTGCGATGCAGTCGCTGCGAGGTATCCTTGGTCTATCACCGATCCGAAGGAGTCCTGAAGTGCCACTACTGCGGGGGAAAACGTCCAGCTCCTGCAATGTGCCCTTCATGCGGGGGATTTGAGGTTCGGACCCTCGGGTTCGGCACCGAGGCCTTGGAGGCGGAGATCCGAAGGCGTTTCCCAGAAGCGAGGATCCTGAGGATGGACCGGGACACCACCACCCGGAAGCACGCCCATAAGGAGATCCTAGAGACTTGGAGAAAGGGAGAGGCCGACATCCTCATTGGAACCCAGATGGTGACCAAGGGACATCATGTCCCCAACGTAACTCTAGTGGGCGTGGTCTTGGCCGATCTCTCCCTGAATCTCCCGGACTTCCGGTCAGCCGAGCGCACCTTCCAACTGCTTCTTCAGGTGTCGGGCAGGGCCGGAAGGGGAGAACGACCGGGTAGGGTCATCGTTCAGACCTATCGCCCCGACCATCCGAGCATTCATTGTGCGGCCTCTCAGGACTATCTGGGCTTCGCCTTCAGGGAGTTGAAGGCCCGCCGAGAAGCCGGATATCCTCCTTTTTGGCACCTGATCCTCTTTCGAGTGACCGGCACATGCGAGGAGGACACCACACGGGCGGCCGACCGTCTGGGGGAGATCTCTCGGGCCTATTGCCAGGCATCCGAGGAGATGGTCTGTCTCGGACCCTCTCCTTCTCCACTGGCCCGCCTCAAAGGCCGCTATCGATGGCAGCTCCTCCTGAAAGGGAGGACGCGCCCCCCGCTCAAGGAGGCTGCTCGGCGGATCCTGAAGGAGCTGACCTCCTGCGCCGCCAGCCGCCGCGTGCGGATCCAGGTGGACGTCGATCCGCAGACATTTCTGTGAAGCCCACGGGATCGCCCTCATTCACCAGGAGGTTCGAGGTGAAGGAATGAAAAGGATCCGAGTAAAAATCAACGAACGGTGGCACCAGCTCGACCCCTCCATGGACCTCCTTGGATTGAGGGATCGGTTCAAGCCGGACGCGGATCTCATCATCTACAATGGTTTTCCCAAGGCAGAAGCCATCCCCCTTCAAGATGGGGATGAGGTGGTGTTGATCCGTCGAGGCGAGATCCCCTCCCGAGAAGAACTAGAGGCCCAGATGATGGCCCGTCACACTCCGGGGGTTCATGAGCGAGTCAAAAAGGCCTGGGTCGGAATCGCTGGACTCGGAGGCCTTGGCTCATCGGTGGCCGTGGCCCTCGCCAGGGTCGGGGTCGGTCATCTTGTCCTGGTGGACTTCGACGTCGTGGAACCAAGCAACCTCAACCGGCAACAATACTTCATCGACCAGATCGGCATGTCGAAAGTCGAGGCCATGAAGGTCAACCTGTCTCGGGTCAATCCTTACATCGAAGTGGTGGGACACTGCGTTCAGCTGGACCCAGAGAACATTCCCCACATCTTCGCCCGAACCCCCATTGTGGTGGAGGCCTTCGACCGGGCCGACATGAAGGAGATGCTCATCTCCACCGTGCTGGACCGCATGCCCGGGCACGTGGTTGTGGCGGCCTCCGGGCTGGCCGGCTACGGGCCCAACAACACCATCCGGACGGAACGGATCGCCCAAGGCCTTTACATCGTTGGGGATCAGGTCAGCGCAGCCAGACCGGGTCAGGGATTGATGGCCCCTAGGGTGGGCATCGCAGCTCATCATCAGGCCAATCTGGTGCTTCGCCTCATCCTGGGGGTCAGCGATGATGAACTCTAGGGAATCTGGATGGAATGCTCAGTCCAGATACTCCTCGCGGACCGGGGAGAAGACCTCGATGATCACAGCGTCTTCCAAGACCTCGGCCGAATGGGGGAGATTCCCGGGGATGTTCCAACTGTCTCCTGGCCCCACCTCGATCCGTCTCCCTTCCACTCGGAACACTACTCGCCCCGAAACCAGATATCCGGTCTGTTCGTGAGGATGACTGTGCTCCGGAAGGACTGCGCCCTCCTTGATGCGGAACTCCGCAAGGAGGGTCCTCTCGCCGTAGACCAGAGTCTTAAAACGAATCCCTTCTACCAGGTCTCGATAACCCTCTCCGTCCTTCCTTTTATAAAACCGCGCCGACATCTTCCCTCTTCCTCCTAAGATTCGGGAAAACAACCTCCTCTTGCGTCGTCTCTTCCTACAATTTTTCTCATTTTAAGTGCAACCCTATTAAAGAAAAAGGGTTGTGGCGCTTAATCCCACAACCCCTTAATTTTATTGGTGCCGGAGGAGAGACTCGAACTCTCACGGGGGTGAACCCCAGGGGATTTTGAGTCCCCCGCGTCTACCAATTCCACCACTCCGGCCCGCAACGCCGCACTCGTCACTATTATAAAAAGGAGCTCCAAGAGCTGTCAATGAAGAAACGCCTTGACAAACCGACCCAAAACAATATAATTACAATATCTTGTGGGGCTGTAGCTCAGCTGGGAGAGCGCGTGAATGGCATTCACGAGGTCGTGGGTTCGATCCCCATCAGCTCCACCAGAGAGGCCCATCTCCAAAATGTAGGAGAGAAGGGCCTCTTTCCCTTTTAGGGTAAAAAGCCTTGTCTCCCCACATTCCCATACAGACAGCCCTTCAGGCGCTCCTTCAGAATCATCGCAAGGATTAGAGATGCCGCTTCTTCTTCAAAATTCCACGGTCTCGATCTTGGCTTTGGATTTGAGGTCCTCTACATAGGCCCTCACGGCATCCTGCCCCTTTTTGCGCTTCAGATAGGATTCGATCTTTGACTTTGCCTCTTCAAAGGGGACCAGATGGGCTGGGCGTTTATCCACCACCTTCACCAAATGGTACCCGAAACGGGTCTCGATGGGCTCACTGACCTTGCCCTTCTCCAGGGAGAAGGCCACCTTCTCGAACTCGGGGACCATCTTCCCTCGGGGGAAGTAGCCCAAATCCCCCCCTCGAGGGGCGGACCCATCCTGGGATATCTCTTTGGCCACCTCCTCGAAAGACTCCCCGTTTCGAATCCGCTTGGCCGCCTCTTGGATAACCTTCAAGGCCTCTTTTTTCTGTTGATCTGTAGCATTGGAAGGAAACCGAACAATGATATGACGTACTCGCACCTCTTCGGGGACCTGGAAATATTGAGGATTGGCCTCATAGAATTCTCGAACCTCTCCAGGCTCCACTTTGACCTTGCTCAAGACCTCCTGATCGAAGAGCCGTTGGATCCGCAAAGACTTCTCCACATCTTTCCGATAACGCTGAAGCGTCAGCCCCCGAGCCTTAAGAGCCTCCTCCAATTTCTCCTTTCCTCCCACTCGCTCCTCGATCTTCTTCAGCCTTTGTTCTACATCTTGAGGTTCCACATGAAGCTGGATCTCATCTGCCCTTTGGGTCAACAGCTCCACTACGATGAGCTGATCCAGGGTGGCCCGCTTCATGGCCTCAGGAGATACGGGCTCTCCCGCCATGCCGGTCCCCATGCGGTCCATTTCCCTTTGTTTGTAGAGTGTACTGTAGGCCTCTCCACTAATGGGCTTCCCGTTCACCCTGGCAACCACATCAGGGACCTGCTGCAAGGCCTTCGACTCTTTTTCAGCGGCATCAGCCGAGAAGAGGAGGCCTGTAACTCCCAACAATAAAGAAAAAACCAAAATCATGCCCTTTTTCATGCGCTTTCTCCTTGAAAATTTGAAAAACCTCCGGTGGGATGGATTTCCTCCCCCTGTAGATCCTCTTTGCTTACCTTACCTGTCCTCCACCTCCCTGTCAAACTCTAACCCAGACCAATAGGCACGTCTTGTGATCCTCCTTCCCCCGTGGTAATGTCCTCCTCTATGGAGGAGGCTCCTCGTCCCATTCCGGCATCCACGGTCATTTTGGCCCGACAAGGTCTCGGTGGCATCGAGGTCTACCTGATGAAAAGGAGCGAGGGGAGCTCTTTTATGCCGGGCCGCTACGTCTTCCCTGGGGGAAGAGTAGACACCGAAGACCGGCTCCTGGATTATTGGCTCCCTCGTGTGGACCTTGCCCCATCCCAGATGGAAGCCCGCTTGGGAGGAAGTGGCCTCTCCTCCCTGCAGGATGTGGTGGGCTACGCCATCGCCGCCGTCCGTGAGACCTTCGAGGAGGCGGGAGTCCTTTTGGTCCGCCCTTCAGAAAACTCGGAAAGGGAGAAAAGCCAACCTCAACCTCACCAGAGAGAGGAGAAAGGAAGGTTTAGGGTTGCCGTGGAAAATAGCGGATTTCCCATCGCTCTCTCGGCCCTGCGACGGTGGTCCCATTGGATTACTCCCAAAATACGAAGACGCCGATACGACACGAGGTTCTTTCTGGCTCCTATGCCAGCGGAGCAGCAATGCCGCCCGGACCATCAAGAGGCTGTAGCCGGAATTTGGATGCCCCCGAGAGACGCCCTCCTCGGCAACCTCCGGGGGGAGATCCCCCTGAGTCCTCCTACTCTGGTCACGCTTAAAGAACTGCTCGCCTTTTCCGATTTGGACGGCCTCCTCCATGAGGCAGGGCAAAGACCTTGGGGGGAGAGGCGTCTTCCCCAATTGATCCCCCTGCGGGAGGGGGCACTTCTCCTTTTACCATGGGACCCCTGCTACGGCCAACACGGGAAGGAGGTGGAGTGGAAGGTCGGGCGAGAAATTACAGCCCCAGAGGAGCCCTTCTCCCGGCTTTGGTTCGCGGGAGGAATATGGAGACCCATCCGCATCTGATACCTTAAGATGGTATTCAAACTTCACTCCACGAGCAATCTCCTCTGTCACGCTTGAAAAGAAGAATCCCTACCATCTTGCTGAACCGGCTCTAAGGGTCTCGAAGCACCTGTGGGGCTCGGAGGCATGAAAATAATAGATCTCAGTGCTCCATCGCCATAAATACACTGACCAGCTTTCTGTGATGGAAAGCCTGAGAAGTGCCTCGGGTAGGTCACCACAGAATCCGTCCCGACTTTCGTGGAAAAAGGAGATGGCGTAATCTCCTGGTGGAAGAAAGAAGCGGCCTGAGGGCCGTAAGAGAGGAGGTTACGCCATGGAGAAGTTTATCACAGATGATGCCCAATTGGT
>Ga0209426_1000198_pt1 | contig 87431 bp, 95 predicted proteins | sample Deesub1362B_J571_FD_187697 | JGI IMG/M metagenome (GOLD analysis project Ga0209426, IMG submission 187697) | Deep oceanic, basalt-hosted subsurface ecosystem from Juan de Fuca Ridge flank, Pacific Ocean, CORK Borehole 1362B_J2.571 (SPAdes)... ... | reverse complement strand
AAAGCCAACGAAGGTGGCACTGGTAGCATGCATGCGCAAGCTTTTGGTGATCCTCAACGCCATGGTAAGAGACGATGCTGGTTGGTCACCAGGGCTTGCAGCCCCTTGACTTCCGACACGGTTGCTTTCTGTTCCCGTTTTTGTGGGAAGGCTACCATGCCTTTGGGGTGGACACACTTCACAGGGCACTACCGATATCTCCTTAGCAAAGAATTTTGTTACAAAGCTTAAAGGTTAAAAACTGTTCACAAATTTTGGTATACGATTTTGCCTTCCACTATCGTCATCTTGACCGAAAAAGCATCGTCCAATACTACTAAATCCGCGCACATACCGGGAGCCAGAAGGCCGCGCTCGTGGGAAATCCCGAGGATACGGGCCGGAGTCCAGGTCACCATCTTTACCGCTTCCGTCAAGGGCAATCCCACGAGGTCCACCAGGGTCTTTAGGACCCGGTTCATCAACGCCACGCTCCCGGCAAATGCGCTCCGATCGGCGAGCTTCGCCACATAGCTCCCCGCAGGTGGCTGCGCTTCGAAGTCGGGAGGGACCTCGCTCTCGACAATTATCGGAAGCCCCCCTAGCTCGTATTCCCCGGGACCCAATCCCGCAGCCGAAATGGCATCGGTGACGGCGCACACCCTGTCTGTCCCCTTCGTTTTGACGACAAGCCGGATGAGGCTAGGGGGGAGGTGGTGCCCGTCGGTAATCAACTCGGCGCTCAGGGCATCCAAGAGAAGTGTAGCTTCCACCACTCCCGCGAACCGATAGGCCTTGATCCTCCTCACGATGGAGGTGGCCGAGAAGAGATGGGTGACGTGGGAAAATCCCGCTTCCACCGCTTCCAGCACTTGTTGATACGTGGCATCACTGTGGCCGATGGATGCCATGACGTTGTGGGCCCTCAGAAGTTTTCCCGACTCTAGCCCGCCCGGGAGCTCGGGGGCGAGGGTGACCCTTTTCAAACAGGGATATTTTTTGAGCAGGTTTTCCAGCTCTTTTGGATCAGGGATCCGAAGATACTCTGGATTTTGGGCACCGGCCTGTTCGGGATTGAGGTAGGGTCCCTCCAAATGAGCTCCGAGAATCTTTGCACCGGCGATATCCTCGCTGGCGCAGGCCTTGCCGATAGCATCCAGGGCGGCTTCGATCTCGTCCATCGGTCCAGTAAGGGTCGTGGCGAGGAAGGCCGTCGTGCCGCCGCGGGCGTGGGTTTCGGCGATCGTCTCCAGGGCATCCAACGTTCCTTCCATCACGTCATGGCCCCCGCCCCCGTGCAGGTGCAGGTCTATGAAACCGGGGACCACAAGCAAGTCCCCAACCTCTATTTCCCGAAGACCCTTTCCCCGGACCTTCTCACCCCCAACGGCGGTGATCAAGTTCTCCCCCACCACCACCACACCCGGATCGAGAACCCTAAAGGGTGTCAGTACGGTACCACCTATTAAGCAGAAGGGCATGAAACTTCCCCTCCTTCCTTTCCAAGATAAGGACATGTATGTCCGCCATAAGGCAAAATTGAAATTTTTGCACCTTCCCCATATAAAGTGAGAGCATGTTTGATGGCCTCGTTCAAGGCAGGGAAATATAGAAAACCGGCATGCTTCACATCCTCCTTCCTTAGACCTTCTGAGATAATGGCAATACGTACACGCTTCCGAACGTATATTAATAGGGCTGCCACCGAGAGAGGAAGAGCTTCATGTGGACTAAGTTCTCCCCTACGCGCATTGTCAAGCAGCCTCATTAATTCCTCCTCATCGAGGCCACAGTATTTCAAAAAGTTCGGATGGGGGCCAGCACCTTCGTAGCAAGGGGAGAGAAGTATAAGTAACCCTTCTCTTCTCAACACACGTTCTCCGGCGATTATCGCTTTACTAGCTTGCCAAAAATCCAAGTCCATTGGGTGCGAGCTCGCCACAACAATATCTGCCTCTTTGTGGGCTTCGACTCCATAAACTTCTTTGCTGTATTTCACCCCTTCCCTATGGGCTCGAACATAATGACCGGCAACTACCTTGTAAATACGATTATTCCTGTCAGGGACACAGTTGATTATGAAGTTCAACCCAACGGCATCCACCCAACCCTCCATCTCTTTTCTTACCAGGTTTTCCTCTTCGCCGAAAACGTTCCTTCTAAGCAGAGCAGCTCGCAAATGGAATTGGGCTACTGTTTCTTCTCCCGCAACCCCGGGATAAATAATCTTTGCCCCACCTGTAAAACCTGCGACTGGATGTGGAACAATGCTACCAATCCCAATTCTCACGTCCCCCTCAATAACTCTTCTGTCAATCCATACCCGCACCCCTCCCGGAGCTATCCCAAGATCAGCGAGCTTGCGTTCATCGCGAAATTCGGAGTTGATTACGGAAATTTGGTGATATACCTCTTCCCCTACTTTGGCTTTAATTTCTTCGGTGGTCATGGGCCGGTGACTGCCCAAAGCCATCACGGCTAGAATGTTCTTTGGCCGAACTCCTATGACATACAGGCGTTTCAGAACAGGTGGCAAAATTTTTTCCAAGGGAATAGGCCTTGTGATATCCTCACAAAGTATCACAACTCTATGGCGGGGCTTGACAAGCGCTTCTAATCTCCCCGTCCCGACTGGTTCATCCAGAGCCCGTTCGATTTCCCCTTCTTCTGTACCCGGGAGAGCGACCGGACGGGGGACCAAAATTTCACAAAGGTTCTCGGCAGGTAGCCGGAGCTCTACAAACCTGTTTCCATAAGGTACGGAAATTTTTTTCATATATTTCATGACATGTTAAAAAAGAGGGGCAGGGAAACCCATGTCCCTGCCCCTCCATAGTCTACCTCAGCCTCTCGGTTTGTAGCCGATCTCTATCAGTGCCCTTTCAGCATCCTTTATTGCCTGGTCGACCGTCGCTTTGCCAGTAACGACCTTGTAGAACATTGTTGGGATGATCCATTGGGTGTATGCCAGTTGGGCTCTTCCGTCGGGCGGGGCCGGCCAGCCAAACAAGTGGGTGAACTTTATGTAACCAGTAAGGGGAGTCAAGATGGGATTCTCATAGAACACTGGGTGTGCATCAAAGCGTGGGTGAGCAGGTAGGTTGAAGCCTTCGCCCCGCTCAAGATAGGTGTGCATATTCTTTTCTTCGTAGAGATATCGCAGGAAGTCTTTTGCTAACTCAACGTTCGGAGAGAATTTCCAGATCATCAGGCTGTAGAAGTCCGCCGAGCCGAAATAACCCTTTTCCCCGCGCAGAGGGCCACCCAGGCGGAAGTTCTCAGCCAATTCAGGGAAGTCTCTCTTGCCGATGACATAAATGCTTATAGGGTTCAACGTCCATGAGCCAATTCCGGAGAGCATAAACCTATTGTTGCCCGCGTTATCCCAAGCCAGAACTTCTTGAGGCATACTTTCGTCGTAAAGCTGCTTTACAAATTCCAGTGCATTTCTCGTCTCAGGAGAGTCAATAGCAACCACGCCTTCCTCGTCGGCTATTTTTGCGCCAAAGGCCCACATCACTTGAGACAGGGCATTGTTAGCATCTCCACATGAGCTTATAGCGAAGCCAACGGGGTGCCCTATAGCTTTGAGCTTCTTTCCGACTTTTAAGAGATCACTCCAACTGATTGGAAGTTCCTCTCCAACCTGTTCGAAAAGGTCCTTTCGATAAATCTGATGGAATGGCACAGCCCACCACGGCAGTCCTTTCCAGTGGCCATCGAAGTAGCAGGCCTCACTGGCAATGGGATGGAACGGCCCCCACCTATCGACAATTTCTTTGATAACGTCATCTATCGTGACCACGAGGTCTTTATAAAGGGCGACCATGAAGTTTTCCGCACCGATGATATCATGTCCTGCCTGAGCTTCCGCTTCTGCAGCAGCCTTGGCGTACATCTCCGGGATGGAAATAAAGTCCACCTTGACGTCCACACCCCGTTCCTTGCCAAATTCCGTTGCAAGCCTTACCAGTTCCTCATCATTGGCGGGTACGAAGGAGTGGAAGAACAGGATACTGAGTTGCTGTTTTTGTGCGAAGAGAGATCCACTCACCCCCAGGATCAAAATGAGCCCGATTAACAACTTTCTCGCCCTCATCTTTAGATCCCTCCTTTGTCTTAATGGTTCTACCGGTAAGACCATTTTAGGGTATAATATCTTTTTGGTCAAGGAGGATCTGATGAAGTTGTTGATATACAGAACTAAGAAAGAAATGGGACAGGCAGCTGCGACGAAAGCAGCTGAAATTTTAAAAGATGCCATTGAGCGCCGAGGAAAAGCTGTCTTTGTTGCCGCGACAGGAGCGTCGCAGTTTGATTTCTTAGATGCTCTCACCAAGATTGAAATTGACTGGAGCAAAACGGTGATGTTTCATCTTGACGAGTACATCGGCTTGCCAGAAGCGCATCCGGCTAGTTTCAGACAGTATTTAAGAGAACGTTTGGTTAACAAGGTCCGTCCCAGAATGGTCCACTTCATTCGAGGAGATGCACCGGATCCAGAGAAAGAATGCAGAAGGTTAAATGAAATCATAAGCGGAGAAGAAATCGATGTAGCCTTTGTAGGGATTGGCGAGAACGGCCATTTAGCTTTCAACGATCCTCCTGCGAATTTTGAGGTAGAACATCCATATATAGTGGTAGATCTCGCCGAGTCATGTAGAAAGCAACAGGTGAGTGAAGGTTGGTTCAGTAAATTGGACGATGTGCCCAAGAAGGCCATAACAATGTCGATAAACCAAATCTTAAAGGCCAGAAACATAATCTGCGTAGTACCAGAAAAGAGGAAAGCCCGTGCCGTAAAAGAAACCCTGGAGGGAGACATTACCCCGAACTGTCCGGCCTCCATTCTTCGCACTCACAAGGGAGTCTGGCTATTCTTGGACAAAGATTCTGCAAGCCTTTTATGCGATGATACTATCAAAAAATATTCTGTGGAGGTGCCAAATGGTTGAAAAATCTTCACCGGAATTCTCCAGAATAAACATAGAAAAACTTCAAGGAGTAAACAAATCGATGTATATTGCTGAGCAAATCATAAAATTTATAAAGGAAGGCAAATTTAAAGTGGGCGATAAACTCCCTTCAGAACGGGAACTCGCTCGCCAACTAGGTGTAAGCAGAAATCCTGTACGCGAAGCCCTCAGTGCCTTGAGAATGGCCGGGATCATCACCAGCAGACCCGGTGATGGCACCTTCGTGGTCAGCCCAAATGTGAATGTCGAAGATCGGGTACAAGAGATCTTAAAAAAGAGTGGCAGCCCTTTGGAAGCTTGGGAGGCTCGGAAAGTTTTGGAGGGAAAGGTAACAGAACTGGCCGCTGTCCAGGCGACGGACGAGGATGTAAAGGCACTTGAAACAGCGCTCCAACAGATGGAGAAGGCTGTGAAGGAAGGAGATATTCCAGGTTTTTTTGAGGCCGACAGAGACTTCCATACTGCAATCGCAAAGGCCACGAAGAACTTTTTTATCCAAAAGGCCTTAGTGCCTTTAATAGAGAGAATTGCTCATGAGCTTTGGTGGGAAATCAAAGGAGAAGGCTTAGAAGATAAAGAGGCTTTTCTCATGTCTTTGGGCTTACATCGACAGATATTCCTGGCCATTGTAGAAAGAAATCCAGAGGAGGCTCATAAGAACGTATGTGCCCATTTTGAGAAGCTAGAAAAGTTCATCTGGCGTGAAAAAGACGGGAGGTGAAAGGATGGATGCCATTGCGCAATATTACGAGGCTATTTTAGAAATCATAAAACAGATTAAGGAAAAGGAGCGCGAAAATGTTCACAAAGCGGCCGATTTGATCGTTCAAGCCATCTCAGACGATAAGTTGATCCACATTTTTGGTACCGGTGGCCATTCCGTCATGGGAGCCATGGAGGTGTTTTATAGAGCTGGAGGCTTAGTACCAATAAATCCTTTGTTCCCACCAGGCATTTCCGTTATCGATAGTCACCCAAATACCGAACGTCTCGAAGGATATGCTGGCTTTATTTTGGACTATTACGGGGTCAAAAAGGATGACATCTTGATAATCGTCAATGTTAACGGCATAAATGCTGTGACGATTGACTCTGCACTGGAGGCGAAGAAAAGAGGCGCTACTCTTATTGCAGTAACCTCATCAGAGTTCTCACGGAGTGTGCCTCCCGGAATCCCCGCACGTCATTCCAGCAATAAGAACCTCTGTGACCTCGGTGACATCGTAATAGACGTGCATGTCCCGCCTGGAGACGCGGTAGTAGAGTTGGAAGGCTTAGACCTCAAGGTCGCGGCCAGTTCGACGATCGCCGTTTGTTTCGCACTAAACATTCTATTCGCTACGGTCACAGAAAAGCTTCTTGTACGTGGAATTACGCCCCCCGTTTGGAAGAGCGCAAATGTCCCAGGAGGAGATGAAGCCAATAGGAAATATAGGGAGAAGTATTTCCACAGGATAAAGCACCTGTACTGAGGGACAAAGTTATGCGTTTTGGAAGAGAGGAAAAAGTTGCCTTCCTGATGATCGCCCCTGCGATCCTGTGGTTGTTCTTCCTAGTTGGGTATCCATTTGTATTAGCGATATATTTAAGCCTCAGCGATGTCATCGTAGGACGCCCAGGTTCTTTTGCTGGCTTCAAGAATTTCATCGATCTCGCACAAACCAAGATATTCCAAACCACCTTGGGGAACTCCTTTTTCTTCACTTTTTCCGCAGTGATTCTAAAGCTCGTTTTAGGCATGGTCTTGGCGTTGCTTCTGAACCAAAGGCTATTTGGACACAAATTCTTTCGTGCAGCTATTCTTCTACCCTGGGTCGTCCCAACAGCCTTAAGTACATTAGGGTGGAAGTGGATGTTCGATCCTACCTACAGCGTAATCAATTGGGTCTTTATAAAGACAGGGCTCAGCACTACAGGAATTCCGTGGCTGGCTCAACCTTTATGGGCGAAGTTGTCGATAATAATGGTCAACACGTGGCGTGGCGTCCCCTTTTTCGCCATCAATATTTTGGCAGGCCTAAAGACGATTCCCAGGGAACTCTACGAGGCAGCTGAGGTTGATGGCGCAGGGCCAATTACCAAATTTAGACGCATCACTTTGCCCCTTCTCAAACCTGTACTAGCCACTGTACTCCTCTTCTCTACAGTTATGACTATCAGTGATTTCAACATCGTTTACGTCCTCACGAGGGGTGGACCAATGGATAGCACCCATCTATTAGCCACTTTAGCCTATCAAACTGGACTGGCTTCAGGCTTCCTCGGCAAGGGAGCAGCTATTTCCTTGTTCCTCTTCCCCTTGTTAACCCTCGTGGTTTACTTCCAACTCAAGATAATCCGGAGGAAATGGGAATGGTGAAAATGCTAGGTAAGAAAAAAACACTCTGGAACATCGCGCGCTACTTTGGAATCCTTCCTTTTGTAATCTATTCACTTTTCCCATTCTATTGGATGCTAATAACTTCTTTGAAAAAAAACTCTGAGCTCTATAGCCTCGCTTCCATTCCTTTCTGGATACAAAAGGGCATCACACTCGAGCACTATGTTTATTTGTTTGAGAAATCCTCATTTCTAACATGGTTTGGAAATACATTGCTTGTGTCAATCTTGAGCACGTTAATTTCGGTCTCTATAAGTATTTTGGCAGCTTATGCCCTGGCACGACTCCGTTTCCGGGGAGCGGAACTCTTCGGAGCGGGGATTTTCGCAGTATATCTTATGCCCTCGACCCTTTTGTTCCTACCGCTTTCGAAGGTCATCAGCACGCTAGGATTGTCCGACACGATTTGGTCTTTAGTGCTTACATACCCTTCTTTCATGATTCCATTCTCAACATGGATGCTCATGGCTTACTTCCGAACTATTCCACGGGAAATCGAAGAGTGCGCAATGATTGACGGGTGTACGCGTATACAAGCCATTGTCCGCGTGGTCCTCCCAGTAGCAATCCCCGGCGTTGTTACCGCTACCCTTTTCTCCTTCCTCCTGTCCTGGCACGAGTTCATTTACGCCCTTACTTTTATATCTTCCAGTCTCAAGAAGACTCTCTCCGTTGGTGTAGTTGCCGAATTAGTACGCGGTGATGTGTTTTTCTGGGGCTCACTGATGGCAGGGGCTTTGTTGGCTTCAGTTCCAATAGTTATTGTTTTCATTTTCCTCATGGACTATTACATCTCTGGCCTTACGGCTGGAGCAATCAAGTAATCGCACAATGTATCACGTAAGGAAGATTTATGCACTTTTGGCAATCCTTTCCGCTATCTCTTCTTTACTTTTATCGAGTACAAGTATGATGGTCCAAATTTATCTGAAAGACGCGCAGGTTGTTCCTATCGTTATCAGTTCCAGCACGAGCTTGATTTTTCTCGGGTTGTCACTGGGCAGCATTTTTGGGGGGAAAAGTGCGCAGCATTTCCCTATAAGAAGATTTTTGTCTTTATGTTACTTACTTGGTGTTTCTTCAGTTGGCATTCTTGCCTCACTCCCTGGGCCTATATGGACTCTTATAGTAGTTTTTTTTCACGCTTTTTTTATGTCCTGTCTCACTCCAGCAATAATGTCCCTTGTTTCCGTAAGCAGCCCGATTGGGACACAGAGGGATAAGAACCTTTCCTTCGTCAGTGCCTCTCGCTCCCTGGGCTGGATGTTGGGGCGAGTCCTTGGGGGCGTTTTGCTTGCTGCTTTAACTTATAGATGGAGCTTCTTAGTTCTGTTGTTGACATTCCTGTGGGGCATTTTTTGCCTTTTTCCTTTAAGAGGCCACATGGCTATAGCAGAATCTGGACAAGTGACCTACGTACTGAGGAAGAGCTTAAAGAATTTATATATTGCGCTGATTCTTCGGCAAATGGGGATAGCGGGGGTGCTTTCTTTAATCTTCGTATACATGTCTTCTTTTTTAAGAATTAATCCCAACATCATGGGGTTACTAAGTGCACTAAATCACGGCTCACAGGTTTGGAGCATGTTATTATTTGGTCGTTTCGCTAACGTGATTGGCAGAAGGAATGTGTTCCTTATCGGCTTTGGGCTCTCAACCTTTGTTCCTTTAATATTTCTCCTATTTCCTAATACATATGGCATGGCAGTTGGTTTTGTTGTCTTGGGTATTTCCTTTGGGTCCCTCTATGTTGGCTCCAGCACCTACGTTGGGACTTCCAGCCCCTCCGATAAGCAGGTAATGCTGTTCGGTCTCCTTGAATCAAGCCGGGGATTGGGCGGTACAATAGGTCCCCTCCTTGCTGGATTTGCTATCCCATATCTTGGGTTCCATGGAATGTTTCTGCTTATGGCAAGTTTACTAGGCATTGGGTTTTCTCTGGTAGGTTCAGGAACAAGACACGAACTTTTACATCGTGGAGAGAAGTCTCAACGAAGGGTGGTATCCCGGTAAATATCCAGCCTCAAGATATGCTTACTTACCCGAAAAAGATGGGAGCAATAAGGTAAGAGAAGACTGGCATACGGAACGAGGTTCGTGAGAAATTTATGAGCTATGTCACTCAACTTATCAAGAGGCTGTATGAGAAATCTGCAGCTGTCCCAATCAAAGTGGGGACAGCTGCAGATTTCTCATAGGAATTGCACACGCTGCTTGTATCTCGCGATGAACTCCCGGTTGGCCTCGTCACCCCCAGGGACGTTGGCGCTCATCCAGATTGGCGGCCTAAAGCCCTTGGCGAGTAATAGCTCGACGGTTTTTATCACGAGAAGGTTCAGGGTGAAACAGTTGACCAACGTGGACGTCGGGCCCACCTTTTGTGCCAAGCCCTCGAACTCCACCACCGCGTCGCCGTAGGGCATGTGGCAGTCGATGTGCACGTCGACGATCTCGAAGAGGTTCTTCTTGCTGGGATGGCGCGCGGGATGATCGGGAGGCACCTTTTCCGCGAAGGCCCGGCTGCTTATGCCGATGGTGGGGATAGAGAGCTCCTTTGCCCCCTGCGCCATGTCGATGCACATGGCGTTTATGCCATAAGCGTTGACGATTATCAGGACCCCATCGCGGATGTCATAGGCCTTAAGCACAGAGAGGCCATATCCCGGGGTGCGCTCGATGATCGTCGAGCGGATGGCTCCGTAGTGCAGGGCCGTCCCCGGGTCTAGAATTGGATTTACCGGGACCAACCCGCCCGCCCGGTAGAACATCTCGTAGGCCCCCATGTTGGAGTGGCCGCCGGGGCCGATCACGTGTATCAACTCGTCCTTTATGATGGCCTCCGCCATGAGCTCAGCTCCCTTGGCGATGGAATCCCTTTCCTCTTCCTCGATGGCCTTCAAGAGGTTCGTAACCTCTGCCAAATACTTTTGGGTATATTGAGGCATTTTTCACCTCCTCAGTAATCTCGCGCTCTCCCGATCCAGAAAAAGCACAGCGGCTCGGTGACACCTCAGTACGCTGGCGGGGCAAGAGGTGCCCAATGGACCATCGATAGCGTCCCGCACCGCTTCCGCTTTCCTCGGACCCGGGACCACACACACGATGTACTGTGCAGCCATAATGGCCGGTATCGTCAGGGTGATCGCTTGTGTCGGGACTTCTTCCAAGGAGGAGAAGCAACCGTCGGCCACCTGTTGTTCGCGACTCCGTCGATCAAGGGTGACGATCTTCACCATGAGAGGGTCGTCGAAGTCCGCCACGTGAGGGTCATTGAAGGCGATGTGCCCGTTTTCTCCTATGCCAATACACGCAATGTGCAATGGATTTTTTTCGAGGAGCAGGCTATATCGGCGGCACAGCGCCTCAGGCGCGTTTTTTCTCCCTTCATCGATGTAGAAAACTTGCTTTAGTGGAACCCGGCGGAAAAGGTGCTCGTCCAAATAGTTCGCAAACCGTTGGGGAGCGTCGGGGGGTAGGCCGATGTACTCGTCCAGGTGAAAGGCCTGAACTTTTCCCCACGGGACGCCGTCCAGGGAGCTCAACGCATCCAGAAATTCGTTTTGGGACGGTGCGGCGGCGAAGACCATGTTGATGACGGCGTGCTTTTCGGAAAGTCCCTGTATAAGGTCCCGCACATACAGAGCTGCCGCGAGTCCCATCCGGGCCCTATCAGGGTAAACCCGCACCTCCGTCTTGCGGACGAAGACGGGCGTTGCGGCTTTTTCCCACATCTTGCTACCTCCGATCACTTGATGCTGCCCGCGGTCAAACCTTGGATGAAGTATTTGCCCGCGATAGCGAAGCCGATGATAGGGGGCAAAGCGATCAGGACCGAACCCGCCATCATTATTCCCCACTCTATCGCGTACTGCTGCAGGAAGTAGGCCATCCCCACGGGCAAGGTCTTGAATTGATCGCTGATTACCAAGGTGGACGCGAATAGATACTCCGACCACGACATGAGGAAGGCGTTTATCCCCACCGCGGCGACGCCCGGCGCCGCCAAGGGGATGAAGATGCGGAAGATTATCTGGATTCTCGTGGCACCATCCACGAGGGCCGCTTCCTCCACCTCCCTGGGGACCGATTCGAAGAAGGCCCGCAGGATCCAGACGCTGAAGGGAGCGGTCAGGGTCACATGGGCCGCCACCAGGGCCAGGGGGGAATCCAATATCCCAAGCCGCGCAAAGAGGATGTACAACGGGATCAATACCAAGATCTTCGGAAAAATGTACGAAACCAAAAACAGCCGGAACATGAACCTGCGCCCGGGATACCGACACCGGTAGACGCTGTACGCCGCGAAAGTGGCGGCGAGGGCCGTGATCAGCGCCGTGCTCGAGGCCACGAGGAAGCTGTTGTAGTAATAGCGCAAGAAGTCCACCTGTTTGAACAGGCGACGATAGTGTTCCAGCGTGAAACTGTGGGGCACGAAGGTGGGTTTGAGCGAAAGCAACTCCGGCGTCGGCTTGAAGGAGCAGATGAACACCCAGTACATCGGGGCGGCGAAGAAGCTTATGACGGCGATGACCGAGAGATACTTGGCTATAGGCTTGAGGTGCTTCACCCCTCCGCCCCTTCCCTAAACAAAGTCCGCAGGTAGGCCACGGCGAAGCCAAGCAGGAAGAGGAACATGATCACCGACATGGCGGCGGCTTCGCTGAACCGGAAGTCCTGGAAAGCCCTCTTGTAGATGTAGATGGGCAGCGTGGTGGTGAAGTCCAGGGGGCCTCCCCGGGTGAGCAGCCAGATGGTGTCGAAGATGTTTATCGACCACAGGAAGCTTATGAGGGTGACCACGCTCAACACGGGCTTGATGGTGGGGAGGGTGATGTGCCAGAAGCGACGCAGGGTAGAGGCCCCGTCGACCAATGCCGCCTCCATGAGTTCCTTGGGAATAGTTTGTAAAGCGGCCAGCACGATAATCGCGAAATACGGAGTCCACCGCCAGACGTTGATGAAGATCACCGTGGGCATTACCCACTGGGACGAGCTCAGGAACCGGAGGGGAGAGGGGACAAGGCCTCCGCTTTTGAGGAGGTAATTCACCACACCGTGCGTGGGATCGAGGATCCACGTCCACATGATCGCCAAAACCACGGTGGGGAGGACCCAGGGAAGGATGATCCAGTTCCGGATGATGGTCCTTCCCCTGAACTGCTGGTTGAGTACTAGGGCGACCAGGAGGCTCCCCAATACTTGGAAGGCCACGTTACACACCGTCCAGATCAGGCTCCGTAGGCAGGCCTTCCAGAAGTCGGGGTCGCCCAATATACGGGAGTAATTAGAAACCCCGATGAACCGTGCGGGAACCCCCACATACCTTACGTTGTAGAACCCGAGTTGCGAGGCGTAGAGAAGTGGATAAATCAGGGTGATCAACACCCAAATCAAAAGCGGCGCAACCAAGAGCAACCCGAGGAAGGGATCTTCGGTTATCTTTCGTCGCAACGTTTTCATAAGTGTGAAGTAAAAGGCGGCCGGACTTGGGATCGCCCGACCGCCTTCAAGACCTCTTTATTCTTGGATCGCTCCCCGCATCTTCGCCGCGCCCTTGGCCACCGCTTCAGCGGGGCTCAGACCGGCCACGGTGATCTGTTGGGCCGTCCACGCCAGGATGTTGCCGGCGGAGATGGCGCCGACGTTGGGGTTGACGGTGTCACGGGTAAAGCCGAAGAGCTTTCCGTACTTGGAGGACTCGATGGCGATCACCACAGCGGCGGTCTTTTCCTTGATGATGGGGTCGCTCCAGAAGGCGTCCGAGTAGAGGACTTCCTGGGTGACGGGGAGGAAGAACCCGGGGTCCATGTGGAGGAGCCGACTCATGATCTCGGGCTGGTAAAGCCACTGGATGAAGGTGGCGAACGCGGCCCGCTTCTGCGGGTCGTCGGTGAGTAGCATCAGGCCGTTGGAGTAGTAGATGGTCCCGGGCTGCCCGCCCTCGGGAACGGGTACGGGAGCCGCGCCCAGGAACTCCAGGGGTAGGTCGGTGTTGTCCACCCAACCCTTAATGTAGTGGCCCTTCTCCATGACCATGGCCACTTGCCCGGTGAAGAACGCCGTACGCGGCTGGTCCCACTTCCAGTTCTCGCTGCCCGGCGGGGAGTAGTCGAAAAGCTTCTTGTAGAAGGCATAGGCCTCCACGGTGCGGGGGTTGTCGAAGATTATCTCGTTGGGATCCTCGCCGAAGATGTGCTCAGCCTTATTCACCACCATCAGGGTATAGATCAACTGGTCTGTGGCCATGTGAATGGCCCCGGGGACGGCGATGGGATATTCCACCACGCCGCTCGCCTTCAGCTTCTCACACACCTCCAGAAGCTCGTCCCAGGTCCTAGGGGGCTTGTTGGGGTCCAAGCCGGCCTTCTCGAAGATGTCCTTGCGGTACCAGAGGACGAAGTCCATGCCGTAGATGGGCACAGCCCAATAGTTTCCGTCGAAGAAGTAGGGGTCCAGGGAGGATTGGATGAAGGTGTATTCTCCCTCGAGTTTGGCAATCAGATCGTCCAGCGGCTGTACCACCCCGAGCGCCTTTATGTAGGTCAGGAAGTCGGGGATACAGAGCATGAAATCGGGGCCCCGTCCGGCCTGAATGGCTGCGGGGGCTTTGACGTAGATCTCCCCCCAGCTTTGGACTTGGGGTATGACCTTGATCCCGGGATGCTCGGCATTGAACTGGTCACAAAGTTCCTTGATCCGTTCGACACGGTGTGGGCGGGCCTCCATGTGCCAGAAGACGAGCTCCACGGGGGCCGTCCAGGCCAACAATCCAACCAGGAGCAAAAGTCCACCACACACAAGCGCAACCCTTCGCATCGGCAATCCCTCCTTTGTGGTTTTTTATTTTTCTTTAGAAGTTTCAGCCGGGCTCTCACCTCCCTTTAATGCAGTCAGAGCTTCCTTCTTCGCGCGTTCCAGATGTGATGCAAGGGCAGTGGTCGCTCTTTTCAGGTCTTTTCCGGCTATAGCCTCGACAATCTTGCGGTGTTCTCTGCAGGCGGCCCGCGGGTTCATCGTCAAACGCGTAGTAAGCTTGATTAAATCGATGATGCCATTCGCGAACTTTGTCAGCCATTGACTTTGGGATCCACGAATTAATAGATCGAGATGCAATTTCTCGTCCATCTTCCGCACTTCAGATACTAAATCTTCCCCAGGGGCGGAATCTAAACGGGCAATCCAGTTCTGTAGATGGACCAGGAGATCCCAGTTGATACACCCTTTCTTAATAACATATTCCAAGGCGAGTACTTCCAAAGCTCGGCGCAAGTCGAAAAGCTCCTCGATGTCGGCCGGGGTTAGCTCGATCACGAAGTAACCCACATATGGTTTTGAAACCACCAATCCTTGTTCCGCTAGTTTTTGAAGGGCTTCACGAAGGGGGGTTTGACTCACAGATAGCTCTTGAGCCAGCTTTTGGACCTCTATCTTTTCTCCAGGCCGCAGTTGAAAATTTAAAATTCGCTCTCGGATGAGGCCACTTACCTGTTCAACTAAGGTTTTTTTCACCACCGCATCATTTGAAGCCATAACTTAAAGTATACAATATATCATATATTTATCAAGGGACCCACGATCCCCCTTCACAAATCTGGGATGCCCCACTCGCGGGAATTCTTTCGTTCTATTCCCTCATCCAGTGAGCACCCCCCGAGGACACAATGGTCTCATTTTGGAGACAGAGGGGGAGACTGGCTGGATGCAATGGGAGACACCACTCTGCATAGCCGATCTGACTTTACAGAGCTGAGGGTTTGAACTTCCCCAGTCGCTCTCTACGGAAAACATCTTCCTCCCCCTTCCATCTCCCTTCCCCCCGCGGAAGGGGCGAAACCGGGGGAACTCCTCGCACCATGTCGGTCAACGGACTTCCTCGAGCTCAAATAAACCCGTCCTTAGAGACCCCTGTCTTTATCTTTTGTGAAGCCAGGAGACGTCTCGCCCCTTATCTAGACATGAGAGAATGGACCAGCAAAAACGCTTATGAAGTGAAGCAATGGGGCATCTGGCCGAGTCACCCGGGGAGGGAGAAGGAAACGAACCCCGTCACGCTTCGGCCTCGAGCTTTCAAAAAAATCGACGTCCGTCAGGGCGAAACGTATAGGTACGAGCTCTTATTTCTCATAGATGACGAAGTGCTGTACCAATCGAAACGAACGTCAAAGTTCAGGGACAAAAGGGCATCGATGATTGTTCGGGCATGCGCTTTCAGAGATGTTCTGGTCAGGACCCAGACTGTCGAAACGTGCACTAATGGGGAACAATTTCGATCGCGTTCACACCCATATTGGAACTGAAGAGATCCACGCGTGTTTTTTCCGCCTGCAATTCTTCAGATCTTCCTTAAACATCCGCTCAATAACCGCTCATTCTCTCAGCTCAACATCGAGTATATGGATGGCGAAGGACAAAGATGTTCAAAGAATTCATGCAATATAGGATGAGAGCCCGCCATTCTCCGGACCTACTTCATGGGGCACCGCCCATCTCCACCCAATCTTCCAGGGATTCGCTGTATAACCGAACCAAGAATTGGCCTGACGCCTGCTTCCTCAGAGTAAGCGCCTGGCCGCCCCTTCATCTACTACCACCGTTAGGGAAGGGTGGAGTTGCAGCACAGATGCCGGAATTTCCGGGGTAACAGGGCCAAAAATTGCCTTTGCTAAAATCTCCGCCTTCTCTTCTCCGCTGGCAAGAAGCAGGATGCGACGGGCACGCATGATGGTTTTGATTCCCATGGTGATCGCCCTCTCAGGCGTCCCGTCAATTCCCCCAAAACGGGACGCCTCATTTTTCCTGGTGTCTGGGGAGAGCACTGCCACATGGGTGAGGCTCTCAAAGGGAGTTCCCGGCTCGTTGAAGGCAATATGGCCGTTTGCACCGATCCCAAGGACAGCGAGGTCTATCCCGCCAGCCTCTTCGATCAACGCCTCATACCGGGAGCATTCCTCCCATGGATCTTCTGGTGTGCTCGAAGGGATATGGATGTTCTCTGCGTTGAGGTTGACCTTGCTCCATAAGTGCTCCTGCATGTAAGCACGGAAGCCTTGAGGGTGATCTGGGGGGATCGCCAGGAACTCGTCCAGATTGAAGACGGTGACCTGGGAGAAATCTAGCAACCCTTCCTGATAAAAACGGACCAGGAAAGCATACATCCCCTTTGGGGTTTCCCCTGTCGGCAAGGCTAAGGTGGAGTTCGGCCTCTCTAGAATTTGTTGGGCAACGATCCGCGCGGCGCTCATCGATAGAGCCCGGAAATCCTTTTCGACAAGAATCCCGCGAAGCACCCTTGAACCCCTTGTCACTGCCGGATTTGCAGTATATAATTAAGTTACTAACAAAATTTTTGGACTGCAATATAGCCTAAGGTGAGAAGTGTGTCAAGCATCGCCCAGGTTATTTCGGCGATTCGGGAGAACCCCGGTATCACCCGGCCCCAAATCGCACGTATGTGTAAGCTGAGCCGCCCCGCCGTTTCCATGATCTTGAGATTGCTTGTGGAGAAAGGGCTGGTTAGAGAGGATGGAACGGTGAAATCCAACGCCGTTGGGCGAAACCCCATCAAACTCAAGTTCAATTACGATGCATTTCAAATTGTAGGGGTGGATATTGGCGGGACCAACCTGCGCGGGGCAATACTCGATCTCGACGGTAAAGTCTCACAACGGCGTACAGAATCAATATGTCCCGATGATCTCCTCGAACAGGTCTCGGCACTAATCCGTGCCCTGATTGAAAAAACAGATACGTGCTTGTTAGGGATCGGGATCGGTGTAGCGGGGACGGTCGATCCTGCATCCGGTACGGTGTTTAACGCACCTGCCCTACGGAAGCAAAATTTAAATTTAGCACAGGCCCTCACAAGAGATCTCGGACTGCCCGTATACGTCGACAACGATGTGAACCTTGCCGCCGTTGGGGAACATTGGCGAGGGGCTGCGAGGGGAAGCAAGAACTCCATTTGTATCTCAATCGGGACGGGCATCGGTGCGGGACTCATATTGGACGGTCGTTTATATCGTGGGAGTCACAATCTAGCTGGTGAGGTGGGGTATTTCTTTTACCGGGATCGGTTACCGGAAGAACCGATTTACGGTTTCGGGGACTTCGAGCTTTCCGCGGGGGGATGGGGCTTAAGACAGCGAGCCCTTGAAGAGCTCGAAAAAGGGGAGACCGTTGAAACTTTGCTGCATTCCCTCGTAGAAGATGGTCGGTCCACACTGGATGCACAGACGGTGGTAAAGGCAGCTATGAAAGGGGATGTCTTTGCTAACAGGCTGATACAAGAGGCCAGTTTCAAGATAGGAATAACCGTGGCCAATGTTGTCAGCCTGTTGGACCTCGAGGCGGTGGTCCTTACGGGCGGATTGATGACCTCGGCGGCCGAGTGGATCCTCCCCGCCGTCGAGGAAGCGATCAGGTATGTCGCCCTTCCCGAGATCCGCGATAAGGTCAGCGTGCGTATAGGACGACTCGGTGAGGACGCCGTCTTGATCGGAGCAGCGTACCAGGTTCAGGAGAGTGAACTCCCGCTAGTCATCAAGAAAGAAAGGGGGTGATAAACCGAAGATATAACGACTCGCATTGAAAACTTTGGAGGAGGTGTGAAATGAAACGAAAAAGTCTGATCGTTTTCCTGTTGGTATCGTTTGTGGCCCTCTATGGGCTCAGCAAAGTAACCATTACTTACTGGCAGTACTTCTACGAGACAAGGGTGAACGCAATAGATTTGTTGATCAAGGAATTCGAAAAGGAGAATCCTGATATCGATGTGGTGCAGGAAACTTTCCCGTATGAGGCTTTCCAGCAACGCGTTGCCGCTGCGATCCCCGCGGGGAAAGGACCTGAGGTTATCACATTGTATTACGGGTGGCTGCCTACATGGAAAAGGGCTGGCTATGTGAAACCCCTGCCCTTTACTCCCGACGAGGCCGCGTTCGTCCCCCTGATCCAAGTAGCGAAGATGGAGGGGAAATACTGGGGCCTGCCCACGGCCGTTCGCTCCCTCGCCCTGATTTATAACAAAGATATGTTCGATGAGGCCGGCGTCCCGGCTGCGCCAACGACGTGGGAAGAATTTGTTGAAATAGGCCAGAAACTAACCATAAAACGCGGCCCCATGATCATACGTGCTGGCTTCGGGATCGCACCTCAGGGACAGGATCACCATCTCGTGCGTGAAGTCCTCATCAGACAGTTCGGCGGACAACCTTACAGCGACGACTACTGCCAGGTGATGTATGACAGTCCCGAGGGAGCAGCAGCGCTCAAGTTTTACACCGATCTGCAGTTAAAGTACGAAATTGGGGATGTGGATTTCGTGGCCAACTATCGCGACGGTTTTATAGCGGGGGACATCGGAATGATAATAGACGGGTCCTTCGCGATTGGTACCATCCTAAAAGGAGCTCAATTCAAGGTTGGATTTGCTGAGCTACCCGTGTTAGAGCCCGGCGGGACAAAAGCGAACTTCGCCTCTTTCTGGATGCACGCCCTAACTCCGCGGGCGTACGAGAGCGAAGAGAAACTGGAGGCGGCCGTTAAATTCCTCAAATTCATCACCTCCGAACGCGCCATGCGACTGTGGTTGGAAGTGGTGGGAGAACTCCCCGCTCGGTTGACACTTATAGAAGATCCTGAGCTCGCACAGGATCCGATCTATGGGCCATTCATCCGTGCACTGCCATATTCCTATGCAACACGCTTCTATGATGAGATAGCACAGCGCCGTATCATGTTAGACGCCATTGATAGAGTATTGAAGGAAGGTATGGACCCAGCCGATTCATTGAAGATAGCGGCTGCCGAGGAACAAAAGATCCTGGATGAATACTGTGTGAGTAAATAAAACATCCTATCCATCGGGGGAGCGCCGGCGGTGCGAATGAAAAAGTTGCCCTTGGGTTTATCGCAGCGCGAGGCACTTTGGGCCTATGCCTTCCTGGCGCTCCCCCTCGCCTTTTTTCTTTTCATCAGGATTTGGCCTGCCCTACAAGCTTTTCAGATTTCTTTTTACCAATGGCATGCTGATCCTTCACAACGTCAGTTCATCGGCCTCGCAAACTACTGGAGGATGTTCCATGACCCGCGTTTCCTTCAGGCCCTCAGAAACACCCTCTTCTATACCCTGTTAGGTGTGCCGGCTGAGGTAACCTTTGCCCTCGCCATTGCCCTGCTTCTCAACTCCGTCGGCAAGAGGTTCCGTGCGTTATTCCGCGCAATCTACTTCGCCCCATACGTGACGCCTCCCGTGGCGGTGGCCTGGACGTGGTTCATGTTATTGAATCCTCACCGGGGTGTTGTCAATCGGGTACTTGTCGCCCTTGGATTGCCACCACAGCCCTTCCTTTCGGACCCAGCGACAGCCTTGCCCACGGTGACCGCTGTAGTAGTGTGGCAATTTTTGGGGTTTCACGTGTTAATATTCCTGGCCGGCTTACAGAACATTCCCCAGATGTACTATGAAGCGGCGCAGATTGACGGTGCGCATGGGTGGCGGTTGTTCCGTTACATCACCTTGCCCCTTCTCAAACCGATGATCGCGGTCTCAGTACTTATGGCGACTGCGGGGCCTTCGATCGGCTTTCTCCAACTGTTCACCCACGTTATAAATCTAACGTGGCAAAACCCTGGAGGGCCACTTGGCAGTACGCTCACCGTTTTACTCTATATGTATGAACGTGCCTTCGGGGCTTTCGAAATGGGTTACGGCGCAGCAATCGTAGTGTTTTTGTTCTTCATCCTGGCCCTTATAAGCCTTATAGAATTTAAGGTATTGGGGCGCAAAGTTGAATACAGATAAGAAGATGAAAGGGAGAGCGATCAGCTACCTCATTCTATGTGGCTTCGCTGTGATAATGATCTACCCGTTTCTGTGGGCTATCAGCACTTCTTTTAAACCTCTCTACGAGGCCTTCTCACCGAACCTCGTACCGAAGAATCCCACCTTGGAAAATTACCGAGTTCTGTTCTCCAGGACTTTATTCCCGCGTTGGATCTGGAATAGCCTCATTGTTGCTGTGGGAACTGTGGCTTCCGTTCTGCTCTTTTGTTCTCTAGTAGGATATACCTTGGCCAAGTTGAGATTTCCCGGCAAGCCATTGGTGTTTGCCCTCATCATGTCTACTCTATTTGTGCCCACTCAGATGCTGGTCATCCCTTGGTATCAAATGGCCGTCAGATACGGTTGGCTTGATACTCACTGGGGGATCATATTCCCGGGCTTGATTCCGGCATTCGGTGTGTTCCTGATGCGGCAGGCCTTCTCGGTCCTGCCGAACGACCTCATTGACGCCGCTAGGATTGATGGGCTCAATGAATTCGGTATTTTCCTCCGAGTAGCCTTGCCATTGGTGAGGCCTGCCCTGGCGACACTCGGGATTCTCACGTTCGTGGGCAACTGGAGCGCCTTCGTCTGGCCCCTTATCGTCTCTCAACGGAAGGCCATGTATACATTGCCAGTGGGCATTGCGCTTTTCTCTGGAGAAGCTGGGTCAAAATGGAATCTCATCGCCGCAGCCTCAGTTTTGGGGACGGTACCGATGCTGGTCATCTTCGTCCTCTTCCAGAGACTCATAATCAGAGGGGCAGTTATGTCCGGCCTCAAATGACCTCCATGGCGAGAAAATGGGATGAAACCTATTGGGAGGAGATATTAAAGCCGTATCATCAATTCTGTCTTGAAAAGCTCTTCGACTACTTCGTCGATGTCCTCATAGCCAACGCAGTCGCCTTGCAGGAGGCCGGTTTCGACGACGCTATTGACGCGGTAGAAACATTAAATGCGTTGCGCGGTTCCCTCTCAGAGCTTGATCGGTCAGTAGAGGATCTCTATCTGGCTATACTGCATCAGCTCGAAGAACGGTGCGATAGACGCACAGCAGGTGTCGTCCGTTTAGGTCTCTCCCGAAACGATGTGGATATGACCGTTTACCGCGCGTACATCAGGGACCGAGCCTGTGAATTGTTAGGTTCACTAAACGATATGAGAAAATTACTTCTGTCTTTAGCGCGCGAACAAACGGCTACTTACATCGTTGCGTATACCCATCACCAGCCAGCTCAACCGACCACTTTAGGCCATTATCTCGCAGCCGTTGAATGCCTATTAGCAAGAGATTTCCGTAGACTCTGGGAAGCTGTCAAGAACGTTAACCGCTGTCCCCTCGGGGCCTCTGCCCTCGCTGGGACACCGTATGGAGTCGACCGAAATCTTTTAGCCGAATTGCTCGGCTTCGATGAACCAGTGGAACAGACCTATGATGCAATAGCGAGCGGGGACTGGGCCCTCGAACTCAGCTGTGCTTTAGGCGTCTTGGGATCTTCCCTTAGCCGCTTCGTTTGGGATCTAATACATTGGGCAGAAAAAGGCGCCTTAAAGGTCCCCGAAGATTTGACCCAAGGCTCCTCGATAATGGTCCAGAAGAATAACCCCGTGGTCCTCGAACACTGTCGGGCCCTCACGGCCAAATTGTTGGGCGGTGTCGAAGCGATATCCGTATTAAATTTCAACACTCCCTTCGGGGACGTAAACGACCATACCGTACATGTCTTAGGACCTTTGGAGGAACAAATAACATATGGACAAAGAGCCCTTAAACTTCTAAATGTCGTGCTGTCGAAAAGCACATTTGCAAAGGATACTTTGGCAAAAGAGTTTGAAAACAAGAACGTTCTAGCATCCGAGCTGGTCGACTACTTAGTGCTCACTGGCCACTGCGACCTCCTCGAGGCTCAGTTGAAGGTAAAACAACTCCTCGACGTGTTGGAACAGAAGGGAAAAGCACTCCCCCAAGCCCATTGGGAGGACTTCGTACAGTCCCTGGGGGTTGAAGACCGCAAATTCCTCGAGGCCCTAAAGCTCGAGGAATTTGCAGCCCGCCGGAGCGTGTTAGGGGGGTTATCTTTCGAAGCCCAAAGCGAACATCTCCGACGGGCCGAAAGCCGCTTATTCGAAGATATGAGGGAACTAAATCGACTGTTGGGACGGGTACAAGTAGCCCGGGAACGCTTGAGAAAATCTCTTGACAATGAAGGATTCTAGGGACGTAGAACTCCAGTATTTTGGCCACGCATCGTTCTTATGGATCACACCTGACGGCGTGCGTATCCTGATAGACCCGTTCGGAAATTCACCCGAAAAGACATGGTTTCTCAAGCCCTTCCCCCGTACTGCATGTGACATACTTCTGATTACACATCCTCATTTTGACCACAACGCATTCGAGAGGATAGAGGGTCGTCCCTCGATCATCAGAAACCCGATAGCCCTGGAAGGGGATGATTTCTACATCCGTGGTGTCATGGGGCGCCATGCTAAGGGGTATGGAGAAGAGTTCGACCAAGAAAATCTGATCTTCGTCCTCGAAATAGGGGGCATCGTCTTCTGCCATATAGGGGACAATCGGGCGGACCTCGGCAGGGACATTTTGAAGGCGATTGGGCTCATTGATGTTTTACTGGTGCCCATTGATGGCCTAAATCACCTGCTCAACGATGCAGAGGTAGAGCGGCTCATCCAGAGCCTGAGACCCCTGATCGTGATACCTATGCATTATCATATTCCCGACTTAATGGCGCCGAAGATCCCTCTCGGCGGGATCGAAAAGTGGGTTTCACAGCGGGTGAATGCCAGAAATATAGAGTCCTCAACGGTCAAAATTTCTTCTTTGCCCGAACAGCGGGAAACCTGGGTATTCCGAGATTACGTAAGATAATTTTCCACGGTCACAAATGTAGAAGCTGCAAGGCGTTTTCTCTAAATACTTTTTCGATTCCTTCTTCTGGGATCCCGGCTTCCAAGGCAGCGCGGTACTGTTCCCAAAAATAGGGTTCTACCCAGCCCCGTGGGAAATGGGAGGAATCGGTCCCGAAGATAATGCGTTCTGCTCCGAACAATTCGTAAAACAAACGGAACAGATCCTTAAGCGTGGGTTGAGGCCACATGTACCGCGCCCACCTGTTGCTTCCCGAAGTGTCGACGTAAACGTTCTCGCAGCTCCACATCAGGTGCAGAAGTTCACGCAGGTACCCCGTACCGAAGTGAGGAACTACAAAGGCAATCTCCGGGAACCCCTTTGCAATGTCATGAAGTGTGAGCGGGTCGATGTTCGCTCCGGAGACTATTCCTGGAGGGTTAAGGGGGCCAAAATGTATGACCACCGGGATCTTCAAATCAGCACAGGTCTGCCATAACTTGTCCAATTTCGGATCGGTTAACTTATCTATTAAAAGGGGAGCGATAATCTTATACCCTCTGAGGCCAAGTTCTTTTACCGCGAAGGCCAATTCTTCTGGCGCATTCGGACCGAACGGGTCGTGGTGAGCCAAGCCGTGGAGCCTCGGGTAAGGCTGAATAGCTTTGGCTAAAGTCTCATTCCCCCCTCCAGTAAGAAACGCGATTCCAATCAGTCCATGCCTTTCAACCTCCATTGCATACCGGTCCGCGGCTTCTCTGGGCGGAGGTTGGGGTTCTTCTGGCTCAGGGAATCCATAGATATTCCACCATGATCTTTGTCTCTCCCTCCACCGCTTCTTCAACATCCCCCATTTTTCTTCTCCATATCGGTGTTTGAAGGCGCGGGGCCATGACCGTGAAAGGGCCACAGGTTCAGGGGCGGGCAAATGCGCATGAAAATCAAAAATTTTAAACGGCAAAGATCTCTCCCACATCGTTTTACAACTATAACACTTTTACCTGAAAAGCTCGATAGAGAAGGGTCTTTGTTAGTGAATATTATGAAATTACATCCTGGAGTATATCGCGTTCGCCTGTCACAGGCGCTATACGTCCGCCGTTGGAGGTCGAAGCGGGCTGCATCAAGCAGGATGGAAGGATCTTTCACGAGCAGGAGCAGGGCGGGAGTTCCTTCCCCGCCGTGAGCCGAGATCGCCGACGACGGGGCCCCACCTGGCCGAGGCCTCCCACTGGTTGCTGAATGGAGCGAGCCCTACCGGGTCCCAATTCCCAAGTTCCGGGAGGCCAGGGGTGGGCTCGGCTTACACATGGACCAAAGGAGCCCAACGAGTTGATTGCAGCGTCCCCTTGTGCCACACAGGACGAGGGAGAGACGTGTCCGACTGGAACGGGTTTAAGGTTTTGGGCCGAATGAAGGGAGGAAAAATGCTCGACCAGACACGCGCTTTCAGAGACGTTTCTGATGCTTTGCTGCTAAGCTCAATTCCACTGTTCCCCATATGCCGGGTTGTTCTTTGGCCTCACAGTCCCGCTACTTGGAGTCCACAGAGGACGCAGCAGCCGGCAATGGTGAATTCAACGAACACCTCGCCTCTGATCGGCAGATAGGGGATTCTATCCCGGGGCGCTCGTCTAAAATGGTCTTCTACATTCAATTTCGCGTGGCGGCTTCGGGTCGTGGTTCTCCGTGGAGTGCTCGGATCCACTCCTCGGGGACAGCCACGATGAAGGCGATCCGCCTTCCACCGGTGAGGTCCAGCACGAGGTGTTCCTTTCCGGCCCGCCGATATCCCCGGAACCAGCGCGCAAGCCGTGCCCCCTCGATTTCCCCTCGAGGCACAAGGATGGGGGCGCCCAGGAGAGGCCAGAACAGAAGCGCCCCTTCGGTGAGGGCAATGATCCCGTCGCCCCGGGGACGCCGCAGCCAGGAGGCCCCGGTGAACTTGGCCGGGACTGGCGGAATGAGGATCCGTTCATCGCTCGTGGAAAGTTCCGCCCTGGCCCGAGACAGCGGCCGCTGCAACGCCCACACTAAGCCTACCCTTACCGGGGCGAGAATGGTCCGCCACACGGAAAGTAAAAGATGCACGAAAGACCTCGGCGACGATTATAGCCTCCCCCGATGGGCCATAATCCTTAAGCTCGACCATTAACTTCTGATGCGGGCTCGAGGCGGTATCAAGCCTTGCAATGAGCATCTTAAACGGGCCCTTTCCAGTACTTTACTACAAGGCCCCCGCTGTCGGTGCCGCTCGGATTTCCTTTGCATCCTGCCTTGGGACCTCTTCAAGAGGTTGCCCCTGGTCAAAACGATGTTGGACGGGACCCCAAGTGAATTCCTTACCGGGATCAACAGCCTCCATGGAACAACTCCAAAGACTTAGGTGCCCCTATCGTCGAATCGGTAAATGGGGGGATACGATGCAAACACAAACGACGTTTAGATCTTAAAGCCTTCATTGCCGCAAAACCACGGCTTCGGTCAGGAAAAACCTTAATTAGGACATCTCCCCATGACCTTCCGCTTGGTCCAGGTCGGAAAAGCCCCACTCTCACCAGGTTACACGGTCCCAAGGGGCACAGGCATCCCAGAATTCGATCGCTTCTTAGGCTCCCCAAGGTGGCAGATCAGAGACCAACGCTCAAACAAGGGAAAGTATGTAGCGACTGGCAGGTCGGGAGTATGGTGGTCGAAGAACGCCGAGGTCTGTTCATGATTTCTGCCGTCCTCGTTGGTCAGGGCACAAAAGGCCAGGATGTCAACGAACGGCCTTCTCATCGGCGCTGACCTCCTGGAGGTGATGATCATGCCCTCTGACACTTCTTTGCTGCCGCTTCTCCCTGATTTCACGCTGGACAAGTGCCCTTCGCCGTCCCATCGCTTCCAAAGGTGGTGTTGAACGGTGCGTCGAGAAATTCGGCAAGCGAGATCCCCTGTTCCAGGAGTGTTCTCTTCAGGCTCCGATGCAAGTTCGGCTCCAAGTAGATCCGAGTTCGCTCCAGCTTGACATTCCCCCTTATGACACCAATTTCCGTCGGGATAGCGTTTTGCGGAATGGATAGGTGTTTGACCTCTTATCACCCGCTATGCTTAGTTAATGGGAAACTCGAGAGTGTTTTTTTCCTGCGCGAGGGCCATTCAACTTCGTCGCGGCGGCCCGTTCTCATGGATGGTGCAGCCTAGCACCGTTTCCGGGCACGAGGAGCGACGGGAACTCTCCCGTGTCAAGGAGCTTGGGAGCGGTATAGTGGTGTGGCTCAGGATGCGGGGTGTGGAAGGGGGCGTGACCGTGGAGATGGAGGCAGCCGGTGAGCTGGCCCAAGTCGGACCTGGCCGAAGTGCAGGAAAAGATCGCGTGGATGCTCCGGCTGGAGGAGGATTTCTCCGAGTTCTACGAGCTCTGCCGCACTGAGCCCAGCCTGGCCCAAGTACCGCAAAATCGTCTGGGTAGACTACTCCGCTCCGGCCTTGTTCGAAGACGTGATCAAGACGATCCTCACCACCAACACCACCTGGCCCCAGACCAAGGGGATGTGTGCCCGATTGGTGGCGTCCCTGGGAAGGCCCTTCCCGCTCGACCCCACCCTCCAAAGCTTTCCCTCCCCCAACGTAATCGCCGCGGTCGGCGAGGATTTTCTAGCCAAAGAAGTACGGTCGGTTGCCGGGCCCGTACGTGACGGAACTCGCCCGCCAGCTGGCCAACGGAGAGATGGATTTAGAGGGTTGGAAGTGGGAGGAACTCGAGACCCCAGAGCTCCGGCGGAGGTTGAAGGGCTTGAAAGGGGTGGGAGATTATGCCGTCGCCAACTTGCTCATGTGTCTTGGACGCCACGAGCTCCTTCCCAGGGACTCCTGGGCCCGAAAGCTGATCAAGGCTAAGTTCTTCCCGGGGAAGGTGAGTGTGAAAGACCGGGAGTTGGCTGCGGCCTCCGACCGATTCGGCAAGTGGAAGTTCTTGGCCTACTGGTTCTACGATTGGAAAAAGTAGTGGCCTCAACTTTGTGGGGGGCAGGTCTGACGGACCGAGCCCTGGTGGGGCGATATGGGCTTTACTTGCAGGGCCGGTGGAATCTACCGTGTGGTGTGAGGAAGTTCGAAAAACTGTCCCACCGGTTCCCTGGCTCTGTCTATAGTTATGGAGGAGACCTTTGTCGTCGGTATGGCGAAAGCTTCGTTTTCACCGTTTCACATAGCGAATTTCTGTCCACAGCGTCGAGACGCTGATCTACAGGGGGTCGATATATATGGTATCGACTCTGTTTTTTGTGTTCCTGTACGTCCGCAAGGACCGCGACGTCCTCCCCACTTCATTGAGGGGAGGGCTGGCCGGGGTGAAGTTCACGTCCGGGTGGGCGGTGATCCTCGTGGCCACGGTGGGAAGTTCGCCGGAACCGATGTTATCTTCTATCTCGCGGTGTACCTCAAGCGCCTTCCGCGAGTGCGTGACTGGCAGGCCAAGAACCGCTACGCCAGGGTACTCATGGGTTTCGGCAAGCGTGGGTGGATCGATACGGAGCCCCGGCGTTGTTCTTCCTTCTCCTCATCCCCGGCTTCCCCGACACCGGGGCGGTGTACTTGCTAGCGGTGGCGGGGGGACGTCCCCTGGCCTTCTCCCTGGCGAGCGGTGGCGCGGCCGCGGTGCGCCTGACACTCGCCTACCTCCGCATCTGGGGGCCTGTCTCAATACCTCACGCGTAGGTCCTGCTTCATTCGTAGTAAATCAAGCGATCCGCGCCGAGCGGCAAAGGGCTCTCTACCAAGACGAGCCCCAGGCGTGTCAACGGGGTCCACGGCCGTACGCCGAAAAGCCCGTATAGTGGGCTCCGCGTATCGGCCCATCCCATGACCACCGTGGCCTTCCGGTGCCAACGGAAACGCACCAGCTCAAGTAAGCACTTCGCCACCCGAAGGTTTCCGGACGAGAACCACAACTTACTGAGGCCGAGTTCCCGTATGATCCCGTCCGGAGGCACGATCCGCATCGCCGCATTGAGGGCCTGCAAGATTTGGGGCATGCGCACTATGTGGAGCGTCCGCAGCCGATAGGTCTCGGTCATTCCCACGCCCGCCAACAGCCGGCCCCTGCTGTCCGCTGCCAGGAAATAGCGCCGCGCCGGCGTGGGAAAGGGGGAGCCGGCACACCATTCCCGGAGCATGTCAGCGGTGAAGGGTTCGTAGAGGTTGTATCCACGGTAGAAGGCGTTCAGATGGTTTGCGACCTCCCCGAACTCGTCCTCCCTGATCTCGCGTACGGCAATCCCGGCCGGCAGTCGTGGCGCTCGGGAGCGGGTTTTCATCGGCACCACGACGATTCGTCCCCCAAGAAACTGGCGTTGATATTTTCTTGCCGTCCGCTCCGATCCAGTGTTTCCCTGTTGGATGCTCGCCCAGATCACGCCCCCTTGTCCCACGCGGGCCCGAGCGAACTCCACCGCCTTCCCGAAGAGCGCCGTGGCTATGCCTCGGCGGCGGTAGTCCGGATGAACGACCAGGGTATTGAGCAGGGCAAAGGGACGGACGTCCCCCTCGAACTGACAGCGTCCGAACCGTATAAGACACGCCCCCACTAGCTTCTGTCCGCTCTCCGCTCCGAAGCCGATGAAACCTCCCTGGAAGAACTGGTAAGCTACCAGGGGGTGGATTTCGAAATGTAACGAGAAACCAACCGCGCCGGTGTCAGGACTTTCCTCTTGGAGGCTTCCCACGTCGGGCGCGTCCCTGGGACTGAGCTTCCGGACGGAAACCTCGGATCTCGCCTTCACCACAATCCCCGGGGTTCTCCAAATGGAGGAGCCCCGTCCTCACCTCCCGCCGTGAATTGAAGTGCGCCTCCACCGTAGCGCTCGACCCCGATGGCGTCAAGCCGTAATTCGCCACCCACTGACCCTTTCCTTGTGAGAGGAGATGCTTGCTGCCTTCGGGGGATCCGTTACGCGGACCTCTGTTCACCCGAGGATGGGCACGAGGTCACCCCGGGGATCCCCGATCAGGCGCACGTGGTACTTCTCGGTGAGGACCCGAACGATGTCCTCGTTGGCCCATGGCGGGAGCACCGGGCCGAGGTAAATCCCCCGGAACCCAAGGTCTAACAAGCTCCACAGGATCGCCACCGCCTTCTGCTCCATCCACATGAGGACCAAGGACAGAGGAAGCTCCGTCACCTCCACCCCGAAGAGCTCCGCAAGCCCTTGGGCGATCTCCACCGCCACGATGGCGTCGTTGCACTGGCCGAGGTCGATGAGGCGCGGGATCCCCTCGATCTCGCCGAGGTCCAGATCGTTTATACGGAACTTCCCACACGCCAGGGTAAGGACTACCGTCTCCCGGGGTAGGGCACGGACGAGCTCCCGGTAGTACTCGTTCCTCTTCGTGGGAGAATCACATCCGCCCACGAGGAGGAAGCGCTTTATCTCGCCGGCCTGTACGAGCTCCTTTATCTTGGGAGCAAGGGAGAGGACGGCCCTCTCTGAGAACCCGGTGGTCAGTGTCGCACCCCCGGGCTCCTCAGGGAGATCGGGAAGGGAGAGGGCCACCTCGATCACCGGGGAGAAATCGTATCCCTCGATGTGGCGCGCTCCTGGGAGGCGGACGGTCCCGGTAGTGAACATGCGATCCCGGTACTCCTCCTGGGGGATGAGGGCGCAGTTCGAGGTAGCAAGGATGGCGGCGGGGTACTTTGCGAAGAGGGTCCGCTGGTCATACCACGCCTTCCCCAAGTTCCCCACGAGGTGTGGATATTTCTTGAGGCCAGGGTAGCCGTGAGCGGGGAGCATCTCCGAGTGAGTATAGACGTTTATCCCCGCCCCCTTCGTTTGCTTCAGGAGCTCTTCCAGGGCCTTGAGGCCGTGACCGGTGACGATGATCGCCTTCCCCTCCACGGTGCCAGTGGGGACCTGGGTAGGGACCGGCTCGCCGTAAGCCTCGATATGGGCCTCCTTGAGGAGCTTCATCGCCCTGAGGTTCACCCTCCCCGCCTCGACGGCAAGGTCCACCAGGCTCTCAGCGTCGAAGTTCACGTTGGTGAGCACGGTGTAGAGGGCCCGCGCGAGGAAGGAATCGACCTCGGGATCGGCCTTCCCGAGCTCCCGGGCATGGTAGGCGTAGGCGCTAATCCCCATGAGCGCGTACTTTATGTTGTCCTGGAGCCGGGCCACTGTGGGGACCTTACCGCATACGCCAGATTGGGTACAGGCGACGCCGCCCGTAGCTTGGGCGCACTGATAGCAGAACATCTTAAGCTCAGGGGTCATGTCCTGTCCTCCCGCTAATTTTTGGATATTTATGTCACAATATCTATTTTAACCCCGGTCGCCGCACTTTGCACGGACCCTCCCCCGGATGGCCCTTCGAGACCGACACATCTCTCTCCCCGTCTTGCAAGATCCATACAAAAAGATAAAATCCCTCCCGGTTTTCTTGAGAACCTGGCCAAGGAGGGGGATCCACGATTCCAAACACACGTTCAGCAGCGAGACAGCTTCGGAAGAGTTTACGCCGCAGGCGCCGAAATGATCTGCGAAGAAGCGCCATCCGATACTGGCGCAAGCAGATATTGAAACTCCTCGCCGAAGGCAACAAGGAAGAGGCCATGAAGATCTTCCCGAATTACCAGAAGGCGGTGGACAAGGCCGCCACCCACGGGACGATCCATCGGAACAAGGCCGATCGCCTCAAGGCCCGCATGTGGAACAAGATCCTCGCCGCTTGAGGTGAGAGATGGGTTATAAGTACGACTTCCTGGGAAAGGCGAAGTTCTTTTCCACGCTGTCTTTAATTCTGGTACTAGCGAGCATTGTGGTCCTGGCGATGGTCGGCTTTCGGGCCGGGGTAGAGTTCACCGGGGGCACACAGCTCACCGTGGTCTTCTCCGAACGGGTCCCCGCGGACGAGCTCAGAACCTTCCTGGGGAAATTCTCGCCGGGCGGAGTGGACCTCGCAGCCACATCCATCCTCCAGGAGACCTCCATTGAGGGAAGGCCGGCGTTCCTCATCACCATCCCTCTGAACGTCGAGGAGCATGGGAAGCTAATTGAGAGGATCGAAAGGAATATGCGGGATGAGTTCCCTGTGCAGGGGGACATCTCCCGCACCTCAGTAGGAAAGCAGGTTTCGGAGGATCTCATTCGCCGCACCTGGCAAGCGATCCTTGTCGCCATCTTCGGGATGCTCGTTTACATCTCCTGGCGGTTCCGTCTGAGCTACGCCGTGGGGGCGGTGGTGGCGTTGGTACACGACGTCCTCATCGCTTTGGGGATCTGTGCGCTCCTCGGGGTTGAGATCAGCCTCCCGGTGATCGCCGCGCTCCTCACCATTGTGGGTTACTCCCTGAACGACACCATCGTCATCTTCGACCGCGTCCGGGAGAACCGAAAGCTCCACAAGAAGGGCGAACTTTTCCACATCATCAATCGTTCCATCAACCAGTCCCTCACCCGGACGATCAATACCTCGCTCACCACCTTGATCCCGGTGGCGATTCTACTCGTTTTTGGGGGGCCAGTGCTGCGGGGGTTCGCGTTGGTGATGCTCATCGGCGTCATCGTGGGAACTTACTCGACCATCTTCGTGGCGAACCCCATCTTCTACATCTGGAACACCTACGCCCAGAGGCTTCACGCCAAGGCCCGTTGACCTCCCGCTCAATTGGTCGCGAGCGCTTTTTCAACCTCGATTGAGCTTCATGTGGAGCCAGGCGGCGGCGGTATAGGCGAGCAGGAAGGGGACCGCCCAGAGGCGCTTCACGCGACGGGGATTTTGGAATGCCCTCCATAGCCATTCCAGTCCCACCTGTTGCACCCAGATCGGCGCACGTGGGAAACGGCCGGCCCAGATGTCAAACGTGCTTCCCACCGCCACCAGTACCCCAGCGCCACAGTTCTTGTGTGCCAAGATCCAACGTTCCTGCTTGGGAAACCCCAGGCCTACGAAGAGGAGGTCCGGCGCCAATTTCCTGATCTCGTCGATCGGCCCTTCCCCGGAGAAAAAGCCATGATAGTAACCCACGATCGCCAGCTCGGGGAAGCCCTCTTTGAGTTGTGCCACCGCTTTTTCCAGCAGTGGCCACTTTGTCCCGAGGAGGTAAACCGAGAGGCCCCGTTTCTCGGCGACGCGGCATAGCTCCCAAGCCAGGTCCACCCCTGTCACTCGGGAGAGCCGCACGCCGAAGGCGCGAGCGGCGAAAGTGATCCCGATCCCGTCGCAGGCCACGAGGTCAGCGCGGCGGAGGAGGCCTCGGACCTCTGGGCACAGGATGCCGAGGGAGAGGGCCCGGGAATCCGGCGTGAATATCACGATTCCGCGCTCGCCCAGGGAGAGCCGCTCCATGATCTCGGAGACGAAGTCGTTCAGGTTCAGGCAATCGAAGGGAACACCCCAGAGCTCTATCCGCCTTCCCATACGGAAGAATGGCGGATATGGTGTGTGGCTCATCCCCGCGGCTCGATGACCACGTGCCGTTTGTTCCCCTGCCCCACGGAGTAAGTCCGCACTTTGGGATGATCGGCGAGGGCGAGGTGGATCAGACGGCGTTCCGCCGCTGGCATAGGTTCCAGTTCTATCTTCCGGCCCTCACGCAGAGCTCGCTCGGCGAGTTCTTTGGCCCGAGCTATGATAGTTCGTTCCTTCTCGCGAACCCTCCCGTTTATGTCCAGGAGGAAGGAGCTCCGCTGCCGCAGACGTCGGAGATACAGTCGCAGGACATGGGAAAACGCCTCCCGAAACTCGGTGTCGTCCTCGGGAATGGTCCGGAAGTCTCCACGGAGGTTAATGTAGAGGCGGTCCTCTTCAGAAAGGAGTTCCACCTCACCGTGTTCTCCTAGGATATCGAGGAAACCCTGTAAAAACTTCTTGATTTCTTCAAGTCTCTCCGGCATCGCCGCCCTCTCCCTTGGGTTGCGGCGGACTCGTGATGCCAGCGCGTGTGAGCTCCCAGTGAACCACGGCCTGCATAATGCTCTGAACCGAAGAATAGAGAAACCAGTAGAGCCAGAGCCCGGCGGGGAAGTTGCGGAAAAGGAACGCGAAGAAGAGGGGAAATATCCAGCCGATGAGTTGGGCCCCGCCCCCGGCCTGAGTGGGCGCCCGTCGCGTGGTGAACCATTGCCCGAGGAGCTGCACCGCCACGGTGAGAGCGATGATGATATAGTAGGGATCGGGCAAGGAAAGATCCGGGATCCAAAGGAACGGGGGCGAAAGGTGGAATAGTTCGGCGGAATTGAAGATGGACTGCCAGAGCAAGATCAAGAAGGGGAACTGCAGGAGGAGTGGCATACACCCCCCGAGGGGGTTCACCTTCTCCTGCCGGTAAAGTTCCACGAGGTGCTTTTGGAACGCCTCCTTGTCCTCCTTATAGAGGCGTTGGAGGCGCTGGATCTTGGGTTGGAGTCGCTGCATCTTCGCCATGGAACGGATCTGGCTGCGGGTCAAGGGGAAGAGAAAAAGCTGGGCCGTGAGCGTGAAGAGGACGATCGCCCAGCCGTAGTTCCCGGTGGCGTGGTAGAGGGCCTCCAGGAACTTGATCACCCCCACCAGGAACCGCGAGAAGAAGCCGAGTTCGACGATTCCCTGGAGACCGGCCTTCTCAAGGAGGATGTAACGGTTTCGGCCGGCATACAAGGTGAAGCGAAGGGTAAGCTCCCCCGAAAGCTCGGGGACCTCGAGCCCGAACACGGGCTGTCCGGCCGCGTTCCTCTCCTGGAAGGGCACCACCGGGAGCTCCCCATCGACCTTCCAGAAGAAGACGGAGAGCTTTCCCACGAGTCCCAGGCCCTCGAAACGGTCGTAGGCTCCCGGGGCGAGGGGGCTCTTCTCGGCCTCGCCGTCGTAGAGGTAGAGGAGCTCCGGGGCCCCTTTCTCTTGGGGGAGGTGGCCGAGGACAAGCTTTATCCCCTTGCCCTCGCCGACGAGCTTGACCGTGACCGGCGCCGTATAGACTGCCTTCTCGGCGATCACGAAATTCTTCTCGACCTGGAAGGCACCATCGTTCCAGGAGAGCTTGACCTCCACCTCATCGGCGTCTTTTCGGGAGCAAGAAAGCTCATAAAGCGGTGGTTTCTCCAGAGGACTCCCATCAGGCCAGATCTCCAACGGGAGGCTCACCCCTTGGACGAGGGCCGGCTCCCTCTCCTGGGTCCAGCCAGGCACAGCGTCGAGCTTCACTGTGCCGTAGGGGGCGAAGTAGAGGTAGCCCGAGGCCAAAACCCCGCCCCGCTCCCAAAACCGGTAGCGGACCAGGGCATTCTCTACTATAAGCTCCTTCCCTCCTTGGGATGAGGTCCCAACGCTGACCTCTACCTCAGCTAGGGCCGGGATACTGGTGAAGAACGCTGCGACAAAGAAGGTGAGAAAAAATTTCGCCATAGCGGCTACAAATTTATCCCTGGCCCGATTCGTCCGCAAGGAACGGCATTTCCGGGCTGAAAGGAACTAGGTATAAGCGTGATGTCACACAGTGTGTTAAAAGATTTGGATTAGAAAACCCTTGAGGTAGGCGCCCTCGGGGAAAGTGAGGCCCACGGGGTGGTCCTCAGCCTGGTAAAGGCGTCGCAGGATTTTCGCTTCCCGGCGCACGTCCACCGCCGCAGACATCACCGCCCGCAGGAAGAGCTCCTCGGAGACGTGGCCGGAGCAGGAGAAGGTGAGGAGGTACCCGCCCCGACGCAAGAGCCTCATCCCCAAGATGTTTATGTCCTTGTAGCCCCTGAGGGCGTCCTCCACCTCGGCGGCGTTCCGGGCGAACTTCGGGGGATCCAGGACCACGATATCGAACTGCCTCCGCTCACGGTAAAGGCGCCTCAGCTCCTGGAAAGCGTTCCCCGCCACGAACCCGGCACGCAGGTCCGAGAGGCCGTTCAGGAAGAGGTGGTCTCGGGCCCAACGGAGGTGCTTGGCGGAATCCTCCACGAAGAGGACCGATACCGCCCCCCCGAGCCCCGCGTGCACCCCGAAGCCGCCGGTGTAACTGAAGACATCCAAGACCTCTTTCCCCTCAGCGATCTCGGCGAGGATTAGACGGTTCTCACGCTGATCCAAGTAGAAGCCGGTCTTATGGCCGCTTCGGATGTCCACGTAGAATTTCGCCCTCCCCTCCCGGATCTCGAGCTTCGGGGGTGGCTCCTTCCCGTAGATGTACCCCTTGAAGGGCTCCAGGCCCTCCAGGTTCCTGACACCCACGTCGGAACGCTCGTAGATCCCGGCCGGCGAGAAGAGCCCCGCCATGAGTTCGACGAGGAGCTTTTTCCGCACCTCGATCCCGTAGGTGAGGGCCTGAAAGGAGATGAAGTCCCCGTAGCGGTCGACGATCAACCCGGGGAGCCCATCCGATTCGGAGTTCACCAGCCGCACGGCGTCCGTTCCCGCCAGGAGGCGTTCCCGGGAACGGGCCGCCCGCACCAGGCGCTCGGCCCAAAAGTCCTCGTCGATCTTCGTGGCGAAGTAGGAGAGGATCCGCACGCGGATCTGGGAATTCGGGTTGTAGTAGCCACGGCCGAGGAAGTTCCCCCGATGGTCCTTCACGTCCACGATAGCACCGGGCTCAGGGGTCCCCCGTACCTCGGCGATTGCCCCCGCGTAGACCCAAGGATGAAGACGTCGCAGGGGGCCCTCCCGCCCCCTCGCGATGATGACCTCGCCCGTAGGTTTCTCGGCGGCCAAAGCTAAATGTGCTGCAGGGCTACTCGAGCCACGTGGGCTCGGTCGTCATCCGAGAGCCAGCGGCGAAGCTCAGCTAAAACCGGAGTGGGATCCTTCCGTCCCAGACGCCACATAGCTGAGGCCACCGCCCGCCACACGTACCGCCGCTCATCGAGCGCCAACCGTCGGAGGATGATGAGAGCCTTGTTGGTCCGCCGAATGATCGCTGCCCCCGAAAGTCCCATGGCCACGTTCCAGAGGACCTGTTCATCGTGGTTTGTAGACCACTTGGTGAGGTACTCGAAGGTGTCGTCGGGATAAGCCGGAAGAAGGCCTTGAGCGATGACCTTGGGGCCCACTGCCCAACGCACCTGAGACGCCTTGTCGGAGAGGAGGAGCTCCACTAGCCGCAAGAAGGGATCCGCTAGATCGAAGCGGAAGGGGTGGATCGCCTCGAATACCGCCATGGCCACGGCCTTCCGCACGAGGGGGTTCCTGTCCTCAGCCCACCCCTGCAGGTATGGGTAGACCTCCTCGAAGTTTTCGTAGAGAAATGTGCCGAGGGACCGATGAGCCGATCGCTGTGTTTCTACGTTGCCGCCCACGATGATCTTCCGCAGGCTCTTCAGTACCTCGCTGACCGCCTCCCCGGATTTGCGGGATGAGATGATAAGCTCCGGGATGGGACCATTGTGGTGATTATCATTATTGTTACCCTGATCTTTTTCGCTGTGATGTGACCTTTTCACCATTCCGCTCCCCCGCCGGGGATCAGGGTAGTGCTCGGCGAGAAATTTGTCAAACGAAGTGCTCCCCGGGCCGGGGACGGTAACCATTGAGGAAATCCACCCCCCGGATTTCTTTCTTACCCTCGGGCTTGAGCGAAAGGACCTCGATGATCCCCTTCCCGGTGGCGATGAGGAGCCTCTTCTTGTGGGGAAGGATCTCCCCCGGGGGGGCATCCGGAACCTCGGAGAAGGGCCTCGTACGGTAGAGCTTCAGCCGCTTTTCCCGGAAGGTGGTGTATGCCCCGGGGGAGGGAGCGAGGCCCCGCACTAAATTGTGGATCTCACGAGCGGTCGCCGTCCAGTCGATCTTCGTGTGCTCCTCTTTGATCCTCGGGGCAAGGGTGCCCTCAGCCGGCTGGGGTTTCGGACGGAGCCCTCTCCGAAGGTACCCTTCCACCGTCTCCACGATGAGGTTCGCCCCGAGCTCGGCGAGGCGCGCCTCCAATTCCCCCGCGGTCTCGTCCTCCTCGATCCGCACCGCCCGCTGGAGCAGGATCGGCCCCGTGTCCATCCCCTCGTCCATGATCATGGTGGTGACCCCGGTCCAGCGCTCGCCGCGGATGATCGCCCACTGGATTGGTGCTGCCCCGCGATATTTGGGAAGAAGCGAGGCGTGGACGTTGATGCAGCCGTATCTCGGGAGGTCCAATACCGCCTTTTTCAGGAGTTGGCCGAACGCGGCGACGACGATGAGATCGGGCGAGATTCTCGCCAAATATTCCAAGGAGTCGGGCTTGTTGATGGAGCGAGGCTGGAAGACCTCCAGGCCCAACTCACAGGCGACAACCTTCACTGGCGGAGCCTTCAACCTCAAGCCTCGACCCGCGGGCCTATCGGGTTGAGTGACCACCGCCACGACCCAACTTCGCTCGGCAAGGGCCCTCAGAGAGGGGACCGCGAACTCCCCCGTTCCGGCAAAGACGATGCGCGGGCGGAAGACTCCCTCACCTCCTTATAGCGCCGCAGGACCTCACGGCGTTCTGCCGCGGGAAGATGATCGATGAAGAGGATCCCGTCCAAGTGGTCAATTTCGTGGAGGAGGAGTCGGGCCTCCAGGCCTTCCAGCTCGAGACGGATTTCCTTTCCCCCTTCGTCCTGGGCCCGGATTACCGCCCGCCGCGGGCGGGGAACCTCGGCCTCCACCCCCGGGAGTGACAGACACCCTTCCGTGTCCACCTCGAGCTCGTCGGAACGCTCCACCAATTCGGGATTGAGGAGGACTTTGGTTCCCTCCCCCAGACGCACGATGGCGACGCGCACATCGTGTCCTATCTGGTTCGCGGCGAGCCCCAGGGCGGCCTCCGGGTCGAAGGCCTCCTTGAGGGCCGCGATGGCGGCGAGCGTCTCTGGCTCGCCCGGCGTCGCCCGTTTGGACGGCTTACGCAGAGCAGGATCAGGATAGACACGGATCATTTGGGCCTCCTGAAGCGGCCGGGTATTATAGTGGGATATGTCGACGCCGACAACGAAAGAACCTCCTTGGGCACTCATCGAGAAGGTCATCGGCTTGGAGCGGCGCAAGGGCTTCCGGGATGAGGCAGTGGTCGGTGGCCTGGAGGCTTTTCTGAACTTGCACTGGCCCGAAGGTGCCGCCATCGTCCGGGGATATGCCTCCATGGCCCCGGCAGAACGGGAACGGGCCCTCGCCCAGCTCGAGGAAGCCCTGGACGCCCGGAAGCGCGAAGTGTTCCGGTCTCTGAAGGTTCCCATCGAGGAGGCGGCCGGGGTCGGTCCCACCACCGCCAAGCTCCTGCGGAAGCTCGGGATTGAGACGGTGGAAGACCTCCTCACCACCTTCCCTCGTCGGCTCGAGGATCGCTCCGTGAGGAAACCCATTTCCTCGGTACAGGACGGGGAATCGGTCACGATCCGGGGAACGGTACGGGCGAAGTCTCGCATCAAGGCGCGCCCTAAACTAGAACTCATAAAGGTCGCCGTGGACGACGGGACGGGCGTTATCTTCGCCATCTGGTTCAATCAGCCCTGGATCTGGGACGAGATTGAGCAAGGAAAGGAATACTCCTTCTTCGGGAAAGTCCTGATTCGCTTCGGCGAACGACAGATGGAGAACCCGATCTGGGAGCCAGCTGGGAGGGACTTCCACACCGGCCGTTGGGTCCCCATCTACTCTTCCACCGAGGGCCTCTCCCAGGGGACGCTCCGGGCGGTCATCAAGCGGAACCTGGCCCGGTTCGGCCCCCTTATCGAAGACCTCCTGCCGGAGGATGTGCGCCGGCGCAACAAGCTCCTCCCCCGTTGCAAGGCCATCGGGGGGATCCATTTCCCCGAGGGGCCGGGGGCGTTCGAGACGGCTCGGCGGACTTTGGCCTTCGAGGAGCTGTTCCTCCTGCAGCTCGGGCTCGCCTTGCGCAAGAAGCGCTGGCGCGAGGAAGGAGGTCGGGCCCTGGAACCCGACCCCGAGATGGTGCGGAAGTTTTTCGAGATGCTACCCTTCGAGCTTACCGGTTCCCAGGTGCGGGCGCTCCGGGAGATCGAACGGGACCTCCGCGCCCCCTACCCTATGATGCGTCTCCTGCAAGGGGACGTGGGCTCGGGAAAGACGGTGGTGGCCGCAGGGGCCTGTGTGATGGCGATCTCCGCCGGCGCCCAGGCCGCGGTCATGGCTCCCACCGAGATCCTTGCCGACCAACATTTCCTCGTGTTTCAGGAGCTTCTCGAGGGGCTCTCCATTCGGGTGGAGCGACTCCTGGGGAGCATCCGGGGGAGGGAACGGGACCGTATACTGGAGGGGCTCTCCCGAGGAGAGGTGGATCTCCTCATCGGGACCCACGCTCTCTTCCAAGAGGGCGTGGAGTTCAGAGATCTTGGGTTAGCGGTGATCGACGAGCAGCACCGTTTTGGGGTGGTCCAGCGCGAGGCCCTCTCCAAGAAGGGGAAAGGCACCAACATCCTCGTCATGTCCGCCACCCCGATCCCCCGTACCGTCGCCCTCACCTTATACGGAGAGTTCTCTATCTCGGTCCTCTCGGAGATGCCGATCCCCAAGAAGAACGTGCGTACCGTTTGGGTGTCGGAGTCCCGTCGGGGCGAGGTGTACGAGGAAGTGGAGCGACTGCTCCTGGAAGGGGAGAAGGGATATGTGATCTTCCCGTTGGTGGAGGAGTCGGAGGAGATGGATCTGCGGGCCGCCACGGTGGCGTACGAAGAGCTCTCGGAGAGGTTCGCCTGGGCCGGGGTGGGGCTCATGCACGGCCGAATTCCTCCGGAGGAGAAGCGACGGGTGATGGAAGAGTTCCGCCGGGGAAAGATCCGGTTGCTCGTCTCCACCACGGTGGTAGAGGTGGGCCTGGACGTTCCGGACGCGACGTTCCTCGTGATCGAACACGCGGACCGCTTCGGCCTCTCGCAACTACACCAACTGCGGGGGCGCATCGGGCGTCAGGGTCAGCCCGCCGTCTGTTACGCCATCGCCGATCCAACCACCGAGGAGGCCCGGCGGCGGCTATCCGCCTTCCGGGACATCGAGGATGGCTTCCGCATTGCGGAGGAGGACCTTCGGATCCGCGGGCCGGGAGACCTATTGGGCACGGCCCAACACGGGTTCGTTTCGCGCCTCAAGGTGGCGGACTTGATTCGGGACCTGGGCCTCCTGGAATCCGCGCGGGAGGAGGCCTTCCGGGTGGCGCGGGAAGGGGCCCCGGGGTATCTTGTGGAAGAGGTGGAACGCCGCTTCGGCGAGGCTCTGGAGCGTTTGGGGGTGTGAGCGATGGAGATCACGGATGCCTTGATGCGACGGCTGGAGGTGCTCGCGGGGTTCGAACTGTCTCCCGAAGAGCGGGAGGCCCTGCGGGACGACCTCGCCCGGATCCTCTCCTACTTTCAAAAGCTCCAGGAGCTCGATACCGAGGGGGTTCCCCCGTTTGAGCCCCTCCCCGGAGTGCGGAACGTCTTCCGGGAAGACAAGCCGCGGGATTCACTCCCACAGCACGAGGCACTCAAGAATGCCCCTCGCCGCGACGACGGCTACTTCGTGGTCCCCCGGGTTTTCGGGGAACCGTAGCTTTGCCTCACTGAAAGTAAAGGAGAGCTCCGATGCCCAGGAGGATCGAGCCCACCAAAAGGCACCGGATCAGGAACCTGTACGCTTCTAATGTGTCTCGCACGAGCTGTTTCGCCCGCTCTCCGATGCCAGCAGGGCTCACTGAGCTCCCGTATTGGTAGGAAAAGGACCGTGTGGAACCCCACCTTCCGAAGAGGCTCAGTGCCCCCACGACCCAGGCGCAAAACCCCAGCATCCCGAACGTGTTCCCATACGAGCTCATATCCCGGGCGCCGGCGAGGTGAAGCCCCAACGCCGCGAGGCCCATGATCGCCGCGGTGATCCCCACGGTGACACCGAAGTACCTCAACAGGAACCGCCAGAAGCTCTCTACTGCCACGAGTTATAGGTTAACGGCCCCGGGGGGTTCGGCAAGAGCTGAGGATCAACCGATGCGGGAGCCTATCTCGCCCCGCAGGGCCGAGAGGAACGCCCCTTCGCGGTCGGCGCGGAAGACAACGATGGGGAGATCGTGTTCGGCGGCGATCTGGACTGCCGCGGGGTCCAGGACCCTGAGACGTCGGGAGAGGTACTCCGTGTGGGAGAGCTGCGGGAGGAGTTCCACGTTCTGGTTCTCCGCCGGATCCCCGGTGTAGATCCCTTCGACCTTGGAACCTTTGAGGACCAACTCCACGCCCAGCGCCAGCGCTCGCAGGATCGCTGCCGTGTCGGTGGTGACGTAAGGGAGTCCCGTCCCGCCGGCGAGGATCACCACTTCCCCCGCCGCCAGGGCATCCCGGGCCCGCCAGTGGTCCACGGGGCCCGCCACTCCGGGAATGGGGAGGGCGGAGAGGACACGGGCCTCCTTTCCCTCATCTCGCAGGGCGTCCCGCAGGGCGAGGGCATTTATCACCGTGGCGAGCATCCCCATCAAATGACCAGTGGCGGGGCTAGGGGTCTTCGCGCCACGGAGGATGTTCCCCCCGCCCACCACCACCGCGATCTCGGCCTCGCTCGAGGCGGCGGCGATTTCCCGTGCGTAGAAGGAAAAAGCCTCCCAGTCGATGGGAGGCTTCCTTCCCGCTAAAAGTTCTCCCGAGAGCTTCAGCAGTACCCGCACTTCACTCTTCTCCCACCTCGAAGCGGGCAAAGCGTTTAATCACGATTTGCTCGGAGATTTTATGCCGGAGTTCCCCGAGGACATCCTCTACCGTGAGGGAGGGATCTTTGACGTAGGGCTGTTTGAGGAGACAGTTCTCCTCGAAGAACTTCTGGATGCGCCCTTCCACGATCTTCTCCACAATGTGAGAGGGCTTGCCCTCCTTTTCCGCTTGGGTACGGAGGATCTCCTTCTCCTCCTCGACCACGTCTTCGGGAACGTCTTCGGGCGAGATCCAACGGGGCTTTGACGCCGCAATGTGCATGGCCAAATTCTTGATGAAATCCCGGAATTCTTGTGAATTGGCGGCGAAGTCGGTGACGGTATTCACCTCGACCAGCACTCCCACCTTGCCCGAGTGGTGGATGTAAGCCTCGACCCGCCCCTCCTTCGTCTCGCGCCCCTTGTGCGAAAGGAACTCCTTGCCCTTCTCGCGAAGTATCTTCTTCGCCTTTTCAAGATCGCCCTCGGCCTCGATGAGAGCCTGTTTACATTCCATGATGCCGATCCCAGTCTCCTCGCGGAGTTTCTTTATGAGATCAAGCGTAATTTCCATACCCTTACTCCTTCCCTTCTTCCTCGAGGAGTTCCTTCAACATCTCGCCGTAGTGGGCCTCGAGCTCTTCGTCCTTGAGCGGCACTTCACCTATGGCCGGCAAAGCCTCTTCCATGGAAGGGAGCTCCTCCTCGACGGGGGTGGGCTCGGTGACTTGGAGTCCCTCCCGTCCTTCAATGACCGCGTCAGCGATCTTCTTGCTGATGAGGCGGGTGGCCTTGATGGCGTCATCGTTTCCAGGGATGGGGTAGTCGATGAGGTCAGGATCGCAGTTGGTATCACAAATTGCTATCACGGGAATCCCTAGGATATTCGCCTCACGGACGGCGTGGACCTCCACCGTGGGGTCAACCACGTATACCACCCCGGGAAGCCGGGTCATCTCTCGCAGCCCGTCTAGGTTACGGCGCAACTTCACCAATTCCCGCTGGAGTTTGACCCTCTCCTTCAAGGGGAGTCGTTCGTATTTGCCTTCCTCGAAGTTGCGCTCTAGCTCTACCATGTAGAGGACCCTCTTGCGGATGGTCTCGAAATTAGTGAGGGTTCCCCCGAGCCAACGGCGGTTAACGTAGTGGGCACCACAGCGTTTGGCCTCCTCCTCGATGGTGGCTTGGACCTGTTTTTTGGTGCCCACGAAGAGGATCTCGTCGCCGGCCGCAGCCCGCTCCCGCACGAAAAAGTAAGCCTTCTCCAGGTGTTCGATGGTCTTCGCGAGGTCGATGATGTGTATCCCCTTGCGCTCGGTATAGATGAAGGGCTTCATCTTGGGATTCCATTTGCGGGTCCGGTGACCGAAGTGCACGCCGGCTTCGAGAAGCTCTTTCATCGTCACGATAGCCACATTTCCTCCCCCTTTCTTCTCCAGGATTTCAAGCGATGCCAAGTATATCTTGGCCTTTTTGACTCCGCAATAACTCGGCTTCGGTTGGTCGTCGGGCTTGAGGGGCCCTTGGACAGCCTACCGGGCAGGGAGTGCTCTCGGTGCTGAACTTGGCCACAGGTTCTCCACATCGGTCCCGCTATCCCGCTCCACAGATCTCACCGATCTATGGGAATCTGGGAGAATCAGGTTTTTCGCCGAACGTCTTAGACTGTCTCCACCGAGTGTTGGACTCATCGCTGACGTACGGGGCCGAAGCAAGGCATGGATGAACCCCACGGGAGTTCGGGTACACTCCACCGCCCGTGGACATCGAGGTCCTGGAGAAGCAGCGAACGCGGCTCGGGAAATTCGTGGCCCCCTTGGCGGTGGCACTGACCTCGTCCTATACGGCAGGGTCGGCCATGGGGATGCTCGTCCAACTCTATCTCAAAAGCCTGGGATCACCCCATATCCTCATCGCCCTCGGGACGAGCGCGAGGTCGCTGGGAAGTGTGCTCGGCGGCGTCATATTGGGCCGTCTAGCGAGCCGCTACCCTTATAAGCCGCTCCTCCTCACGTCTATGGCCCTGGGAGCCCTAGGACTCTCGATCCTCATCTTCCTCCCTCCCGCCTCACTGGCCCTTGGAGCGGCCTTCGCCAGGGCCTTCGCCGGGGCGGGGTTCGCCGCCGTGGCCATGGCCCTCGTCTCCGGCCTGAGCTCCAGACGAAGGCGGGGCCGAAACCTCTCTTACATCACCTCGGCCCGGTCTCTCGGGCTCATGTTGGGGAAGCTCGCCGGCGGCGGATTCCTCGCCTGGTGGGGCTTCCGCGGGAGTTTCGTCGCCCTGGCCGCCCTCCCCCTCCTCGGGCTCCTCGCCCTGGTCCCTCTGCCCGGCGTGGAGGCGGGGCACGGGCCGCGCAAGCTGGCCACGTTGCGGTCGCTCCGGGACTGGGGTCTCCTCTCGCTCTTTCTGGGTGCCCTCTTCCGCCAGATGGGGACGAGCGGGTTCTTCGCCTTCATCTACGTATACATGGCCGACCTCGGGATACCCACGGGGGCCATGGGCGCCCTCGCGGCGCTCAATCACGCTCTCCAGGTCCTCGGGATGCTGCTCTTCGGCAGGATGAGCGATAGGGTGGGACGACGGATCGTCTTCCTGGGAGGCTTTGGCCTCTCGGTGCTCGTGCCGTTAGTCTTCGCCCTCTCGCGTGGGCCGGGCGGGATCGCCGCGGGCTTTGCGCTGTTGGGCATCGCCTTCAGCTCCCTCTACATCGGCTCCACAGCGCACCTCGGCGACGTTGTGCCTCTGGAACGGCAGGGGGAGATCCTGGGGCTCTTCGACTCCACCCGGGCTCTCGGTGGGATGTTCGGCCCGGTTCTCTCGGGGGCCCTGGCTCCGCTCTTCGGGCTCCGGGAGGCCTTCATCGCCATGGCCGCGGTGAGCGGACTCGGCTTCCTTCTCGTCCTCCTCCGCAAGCCTCGCCCTAGAGCCTCTTCGCGCTGAGGACGATCCTCTCTTTTGTGAGGAGCCTCCACGCGAAGAGGAGGGATGTCGCCAGGATGAACAAACCCGTCCCCGCGTTGACCCAGGCGAACGACCACTCCGCGAACTCGAGCCCCAGACGAGGGAGTACATTGGAGACCGCGAGGACGATCACTACCACCGACAGCGAGGCGATATTGGGGTTGGCCACCAGGAGGCCGATCAGGTTGACCAGCGCCGCGATCCCGAGACCGAGGAAGGGCACGCCGACCCCCACCGTGGCCACCACCGGACCGGGGAAGAGGGGATTCCCGAGGACGGGCACCACCGCCGCGGCGTTCAGGGCCCAGAGGACACCGAAACTCACTACCATTCCCGCGGCGAAGGCCGGAAGGAAGCACCCCGCGACCTTCCCCCACCACAGGGCCCATGGCCCCAGGGGCGTGGCGAGAAGGGCTTCTAGGGCGCCCTTTGCCTTCTCTTGGGTGAGAGTTCCCACCCCGAGCATCACTCCCAAAAAGACCACGCAGAGGAGGGCGACGAGGTACCCAGAGAGTCCGAGGGTGTTCACAACCCAGGGGGCGACTATGTCCCATGGGCCCTTTGCGAGGAGCTCGGCCAGCATCCCCTTCATCGCGAAGAAGACCGGGACGATTCCCAGAAGGAGCACCGCGATGGCGATCATCCCCTGCCGGTGACGCAGGTTCGCACGCAGGGAGTGGGCCGCGATGGTAAAAAAGTTCCTCATTCCCCCTCCGCGAGGATCTGTCGGTAGAGCTCCTCCAATGATGCCCGGCGTCGATAGATCGCCTCGATCTCAAGGCCGAGTTCGCTGAGCGTCTGTGCTAATTCTGAAATTCCGACATCGTCCCCCGGTTCAAAGATCAATCGCTGTCCTTGGACGCCCTTGAAACCGAGCCGTTCCTCGTGTTGAAGTTTCGTTAACATTTCAGATGGTGGCTCTGTGGGGAGTTCCACTGCGTAGCCCTGCCCTCCGGCGCGGAGTTCCTCCACCCCGCCCTGGAGCCGAATCTCTCCTCGGTGGATGAGGGCGATGCGGTTGCAGAGGCGCTCCACTTCGTCGAGGTTGTGAGAGCTGAAGAAAACGGTCTTTCCCGAGGTAGCGAGCTCCCGAATGAGTTCCCTCACTTCCATCTGGCCTGAGGGGTCGAGGCCGGCAGTAGGTTCGTCGAGGACGAGGATCTCGGGGTCGTGGAGGAGAGCTCGCGCCAGGGCGAGTCGCTGGCGCATCCCACGGGAGAAGGTCCCCACCCGCCCTCTTTCCTTCCCCCGGAGGCCAACGAGAGCGAGGACTTTCTCGACCTCTGGGGAACGGACCCCGTAGAGCCTGGCGAACAGGGAGAGATTCTCAGCCGCAGTGAGGCCGTCGAAGAGGCCGTCGCTCTCGAGCACGAAACCGAGCTTCATACGTGCCCCGGAGCTGGCGGGCTCCCCTAGGAGGAGGATCTCCCCGGAATCCGCGGTCAACAGCCCTAGGAGGACGCGGATAGTGGTAGTCTTCCCCGCGCCGTTTGGACCGAGATACCCGAAGACGTCTCCATGATATACCTCTAGGGAAATTCCCCGGAGAACTTCCCGCCCGCCGAGGCTTTTCCGCACTCCACGCAGGGAGATGGCGGTGTCCATCAAATCCCCGGCCTCTTTGGCCGTCGCAGGACCTCCAGAGGCTCTCGCTTGACGAGGACCTTGGGGAGGTCTCCCATGCGTTTTATGAGCCGGCGATACCCTTCGGCCGCCCGGGCGATGTCACCCACCGCGACCCGTTCGTCCGGCTGGTGGGCCAGGGCCTCGTCGCCCGGACCATAACCGATGGTGGGGAGCTCGTAGGTCCCTGCGGAGATCACCCCATCAGTGGAGAACCTCCAAATGCGGAAGGGAGGATGGTCCAGGGCGTGCCACGCCCATTGGACGAAGCCCTCGGCGGGATCGAAGTACCACGCGGGGTAGAAATGTTCCACGGTGAAGGTCTCATCCGTATAGCTCTTGAGCTCCTCCCGGGCGATGGCCACCTCCAGGTCCAGGTCCTTATAGGTTTCGAGCACCGAGTCCCGGGTCTCGCCGAGGACGATTCTCCTGTCGAGTTCGGCGATGCAACGGTCTGGGACAATGGGGCCCCACGTCGGGGTGTAGATGGAGGTCAGGGCGTGTGTTCCCTTCCCGAGGATGGGATCATCAGGGAGGTTCCGGGAGAGGACCTTGGGGAGCTGCTTGACCATGAGGTCGATAGCGTTTTGGCCGAGGTTGGGCATGGAGGCGTGGGCGGTCTTCCCCCGCGTGAGGAGCTTTATCACCACGCGGCCCCGATGACCGATCCCCAAGCGTAGGTCCGTGGGCTCGCCCAGCACCACCAAATCTGGGACGTCCACCACTTCCAGAACCCGACCGAGCGCCGTCCCCTCGGCCATTTCCTCGTGGGGGACGTATGTGAGATAGAGGGTCCCCTGGACCGCGTCCCGGGAGGCGGCCGTGGCGGCGATCTGGGCGGCGATGGCCCCCTTCATGTCCACGGCCCCCCGACCCCAGATGTAGCCCCCTCTTTCCTCTCCAGAGAAGGGGGGAGCGGACCAAACTGCTTCGTCTCCCGGGGGCACAGTATCCATATGACCTTCGAAGACGATGGTGGGGCCTTCTCCATTCCGGATCTGGGCGATGATCGCGCCCAAGGGTCCACGCTCCACCGCCGCGAACCGCTGCAAGGTCTTGACCAGAAAGTCGGCGAGGTCCCCTTCGTCGCCGGAGAGACTTTCAATGCGAAGCAACTCCGCAGCCAACTCCACCGGATCGATCATCTATCTTCATCCTCCGCGACGAGCCATAGTGAAAGACCGTGACTGACAGTCCAGATTATAGATGAATTTCTTCACTTGTGGGCCTCGAGAACGAAGTTGTTAGCCGAATAAATCGAGGATGGCACTTGGGCGGTCGGAATAGGTGAGGTAAAGCGACCCGTCCCAGTGCTCGAGATACCGGGCCACGGTCTCCAAAGCTAGAGAGGGCTTATTGTTCTCCTGGGAGAGGTGGGCGAGGAAGACAGCGCGGACTTCGTCGGAAAGTTCCGTCAAGGCTGAACCGGCAGCGTCGTTGGAGAGGTGGCCCAGGGGGCCGAGGATGCGGAGCTTCAACGGCCAGGGATAGGGCCCGGTGAGGAGCATCTCGAGGTCGTGGTTCGCCTCGAAGACGAGGGCTCGGCAACCCGTGAGGGCCCTGAGCACGGAGTCGGTCGCCTCGCCGAGGTCGGTAGCAATTCCTACTTTCACCCCATCGAGCTCGAGAAGGATCCCCCGGGGATCCTGAGCATCATGGGGGACGCGGAAGGAAGAGACTTTGAGACCGGCCACTTCCACCTCCCCGTTTAAGGGGATCGCTCGGCGGAACCTGTGTCCCAGTGCTCGCAACGTCCTCGGGCTCGCGAGGATCACCGTCCCCCGCCGGTACAGAGTCCTCAAGCCCCGGATATGGTCCGCGTGCTCATGGGTGAGAATCAAGGTCTCGAGGGCGTCGAGGGGGAACCCCGCCCGCCCCGCCCGGGCCTTTACCTCCCGCCACGAGAACCCGGCGTCCACAAGGATATAACCCCTCGGGCCTTCCACGAGGACCGCGTTCCCCGAGGAACCGCTCCCTAGAACGCAGAGTCTCAACTTGAACTCCTCACTCGCTGGATTTGCTTGCCCCTCGCAGGGCGGACAGTAGATCTATGGGCACGGGGAATACCACGGTAGTGGCGTTCTCGGTGGCGATTTCGGAGAGAGTTTGAAGGTACCGCAGCTGGAGGGCCCCGGGGGAGCGTTGCATGATCTCCGCGGCCTGGCGGAGCTTCTCCGCCGCCTGCAGCTCTCCTTCCGCGTTGATGATTTTGGAGCGGCGTTCCCGCTCGGCCTCGGCCTGGCGGGCGATGGCCCGTTGCATCTCTTGGGGGATCTTCACGTCCTTGATCTCCACGGTGATCACCTTGATCCCCCAGGGATCGGTATGTTCGTCGATGATCCGCTGGAGCTCCTGATTAAGCTTCTCGCGTTCGGAGAGGATCTCGTCCAGCTCCACTTTGCCGAGCACTGACCGAAGGGTGGTCATGGAAATCTGGCGGGTAGCCTCGATGAAGTCCATCACCTGGACCACCGCGTCGGTGGGGTTCATCACCCGGAAGTAGACTACGGCGTTCACGTGTACGGGGACGTTGTCGCGGGTGATCACCTCCTGGGGCGGGACGTCCAGGGTAATGGTCCGGAGGTCCACCTTCACCATCTTGTCCACGATGGGAATGATGAAAAAGAGGCCCGGGCCCTTCGCTCCCACGAGTCTACCCAAACGGAATATCACGCCCCGTTCATATTCACGCACGATCTTGATAGCGCTGGAAAGGAATGTGATAATAATCCCTACGACAATCGCTATCCCCAACAGGCTCATTCACGCCTCCTTTCAGCTGAATCATAGGTGTCCACGTCGCAAGCGTCAATCCAGTCGGAGGATTTATGTCCTTCGCTTTTACCGTTGTGAAGTGCTCAAACGGGATCTTATCAAAGTCCCTTTTTCGCGGTATAATGGCATCGCTCAGGATGACAATAAAGGCAAAAGCCTTTATCCAATAAAAAAGAGGTGGTCCTATGGGCAACGTGAAGGAGAAGGAACTGAACGCCAAAGAATATCTCGAGAATCTCGAGGCCGAGGAGGAGCTCTGGGAATGGGAGGAGGAAGAGGAGCATCACCGCTCCCCGGAGAATCCTATCCGTACCTATTTCGACGAGATCTCGAGGGTTCCCCTCCTCACCAAAGAGGAAGAAGTGGAACTCGCCAAGCGCGTGGAGGCCGGCGATAAGGTCGCCAAGGAGAAACTCGCCGAGGCGAACCTCCGCCTCGTCGTATCCATTGCTAAGAAGTACCGGGGCTGTGGCCTTCCCTTCCTCGACCTCATCCAGGAGGGGAACCTAGGCCTCATGAAGGCCATCGAGAAGTTCGACTGGCGTAAAGGATACAAGTTCTCCACCTACGCTACCTGGTGGATACGCCAGGCGATCCTGCGGGCGATCACCAACCGCTCCCGCACTATCCGTGTGCCCACGCACATCAATGAGCTCATCCGCAAGATCTACCAGGCCGAACGTGACCACATAAAGGAACACGGCGAGGCCCCTTCCCTGGAGGAGCTCGCCGACGAGCTCGAGACCACGGTGGAGAACATCATCAAAGCCAAGCGTACTGCCCATTACACCGCCTCCCTCGACACCCCCATCGGCTACGACGACGAGGGCTCGGTCTTGGGCGACTTCATCGCCGACGAGGGTGCCGTCTCCCCCACCAAGGAGACGTTCAAAGAGCTTCTCCAGCAGGAGCTCCGCCGAGCACTGAAGGAGTACCTCACCCCGAGGGAGCGCCGCATCCTCGAGCTCCGCTACGGCCTAGATGGCCAGCCTCCCAAGACCCTGGACGAAGTTGGGGAGATCTTCGGGATCTCCCGTGAGAGGGTGCGCCAGATTCAAAAGGAAGCTCTGGAGAAGCTGAAGGGCTCGGAGCTCCTCCAGAAGCTCGAGCGCTTCAGGCTCCTGGCTGAGGAGTGAGGACCGGGGAGGGATTCTTACACGTCGGGTTGGAACAGATAAGCCCACGTCTGGGGTCCTCGTAGAGGACCCCTTTTTCACACCCCCCACAGGGTCCGACCGGCTTCCCCGGGAGGGTGAACTTGCATTCGGGGTAGTTGGAGCAGGCGTAGAAGGTGCGTCCGTTCTTGCGGGAGAAGCGCTCGACGAATTCCCCTTTGCCGCAGGAGGGGCAGGTAACCCCCGTGGGGACCGGCATGGTGTGGCCACAGGAGGGGCAGGCGAGGTACCGTCCGTAGCGGCCGTGCTTGACCTCCATCCTCCCCCCGCATTTCGGGCAGAGGACCGCCGGCCCCTCAGCGGCTTCGGCGAGCCCGGCGGCGAGTTCGATCCGGTCCCGCCGGTATCGGTACCGGAATCGGTGTGGTAGGGGCTGGGTGGTCTTGCACTCGGGGTATCGGCTACACCCGAGGTACAGAGAGCCCTTCCAGATCCGCACCTCCATGGGGGCGCCGCATCGGGGGCAGGAGTAGTCGGTGAGAGCGGCGAAGGCCCGCTCTCCCTTCTCCATCTTCGCTCGCACCACCCGCAGCCGCTCCGCGAGGGAGGCATAAAATCGTTCGAGGACTTCGTGTCCGTCGAGTTCCCCCTCTTGAATCAGGTCGAGGGACTCCTCCATCTCCGCGGTGAAGCTCTCCTGGACCGTCTCGGGGAAGTACTTCCGGAGGAAGTCGGCCACGATGAACCCGAGGAGGGTGGGCCGCAACGCCCCCCTCTCCTTCACCACATACCCCCGCTCCTGGATCACCGACACGATCTGGGCGTAGGTGCTCGGCCGGCCCACTCCTTCCTGCTCGAGCTTCTTCACGAGCGAGCCCTCGGTGTAGCGCTTCGGGGGTTCGGTGAACTTCTTCCGGTCCAGGACCTTCGCCGCGGGGATGGTGATCCCCTCTTTGAGTTCCTTCGGGAACGGGTTCCCCTCGTCCTCGAGCTTCCCTATTTTCAGCACCTCGGCGAACCCTTTGAAGACAGGGGAAGAGGTTGAGGCCACGAATTCATGGCCCGCGGCCTCCAGGGTCACTCGATACCGCTTCCAGATCCCATCGGCCATCTGGGTGGCGAGGAACCGCCTCCAGATGAGGTCGTAGAGCTTCCGCTGGTCCGGGGTGAGATATTGGCCGACCTCCGCAGGGGTACGGGAGACCTCCGTGGGCCGTATCGCCTCATGGGCGTCCTGTGATCTCTTCCTGTTCTTGAACACCCGGGGCCTGGACGCGAGATATTTCTTCCCGAAATTCTTCGCGATGTACTCCCGAGCAGCGGCGATGGCCCCCTCCGATACCCGGACGGAGTCCGTGCGCATATAGGTGATGAGTCCCACCGACTTTCCCCCGATCTCGACCCCTTCATAGAGCTCCTGGGCGACGCGCATGGTGCGGGAAGGGGCGAAGCCGAGCTCGCTCGCCGCGGCCTGCTGCAGGGTGGAGGTGATGAACGGCGCCGGGGGTTTTCTTATGACCTCCTTTTCCTCCCAGGAGACGACTATGAACTCCGCCTGGGAAAGTTCCTTCTTGATGCGCTCCACCTCTGCCGGGTCCCTGAGCTTACCCTTGAGCCTGGCGGTGAAGGGGGGCTCGGTGGCGAACTCCACCTCGATCTCCCAAAAGGCCTCGGGGACGAACTCTTGGATCTCCAATTCCCGGTCGCAGATGAACCGCAGGGCGACCGACTGAACCCGGCCCGCCGAGAGCCCCTCGTACTTACTCCCCGCGAGGACCAGCGAGAGGAGGGGGCTGATCTCATATCCCACTAGCCGGTCGAGGATCCTCCGGGTACGCTGGGCCTCCACCTTCCGGAGATCGATCTCACCGGGTTCTTCCAACGCGCGCTTCACTGCCTGGGGGGTTATCTCATGGAGGAGGATCCGCACGAATCTTTCCCGATTTCCATTGGAAAGCAATTCCATGAGGTCAAAGGCAATGGCCTCCCCCTCACGGTCGGGATCCGTGGCCAGATAGACCCGCGTCGCGTCTGCGATGGCTTGCCTCAGCTCGCGAATGAGCTTCCGGTTCTTGATCACCCACTTGGGTTTGAACCCTCCTGTGATGTCTACCCCGAGTTCCTTCTCAGGGAGATCCCGCACGTGGCCCTTCGAGGAGAGGACGAGGTACCCCCGGCCCAGGTACTGGCCGATGGTGCGCGCTTTGGTCGGCGACTCGACGATGACTACCTGTTTCATCTTCTGTTTGGCCCTGGACATTACCGCCTACCATCGCCTTTTACAACCCGTCGTGGCCTCCAACCGAACTCCAAGAGCATCCGGTAGAGGACCTCCAAGGGGAGTCCCATCACGTTGAAGAAGTCCCCCTCGAGCCCGGTGACGAAGGCCGAGGCCCTCCCCTGGATCGCGTAGGCCCCGGCCTTGTCTAACACCTCTTCGCAAGAAAGGTACCAGGAGATCTCCTCGGGGGAGAGGTCTCGGAACCGAACCCGGGTGAGGACGAGTTCGTGCAGCTCCAACTCTCCCCATTTGAGAACTAGACCGGTGTATACATGGTGCCAATCGCCCGAGAGCTGGGTGAGCATCCAGCGGGCCTCGTCCAGGTCCCGCGGCTTCCCGAAGTGGCGGCCACGGTGGAAGACCCCAGTGTCCGCTCCGATCACCAGTTCTTCCGGTGAACATCGCGCTTCCTCTGCCTTCAACCGGGCCGCACGGACCAAATCCATAGGCCGTCGTATCTCCCCCTCCTCCACCGCGGGTGGACGCACCGCGAATACCGGAACGATCAGGCGTAAAAGCTCTATCCGGCGCGGTGAGGAAGAGGCAAGGACGATCCTTTGTCCACCGCCAGGGCTTGCGCGATAATTCGAGGTCATGGAAATCATTTATAGCCCGCGGTGCCTTGAATACCAACAGGTTTGGCACCCTGAATCCCCGGCGCGTGTACGCATCGCCTCCCAATACTTGGAGAACAAGGGCTTCCCCTTCTTGGAGCCGGAGCCGGCGCACGACGAGGAGCTCCTCACCGTCCACGCGGAGAACCACATAAGACGTATCGACTCAGGAAATTTTTTTGACCCGGACTGCCCTCAATATCCGAACATCGATTTCTACGCCCGGCTCGCGGTGGGGGGGGCGATCCTGGCACAGCGGCGTCGGGGATTTTCTCTCATGCGGCCCCCGGGCCACCACGCGGGGCCCCACTTCCTCGGTGGCTTCTGTTACTTCAACAACATCGCTGTGGCGATCCGGGTTTCGGGGATGCGGACCCTCATCGTCGACATCGATGGCCACCACGGGAACGGTACCCAGGCCGTCTTCTTAGGAGATGAACAGGTGATCTACGTTTCGCTTCATCAACGTTGGAACTACCCCGGTACCGGGCTCGAGTCGCGCGAGAACTGTCTCAATTACCCCCTTCCTGCCCGTTGTGGGGCGGAGACGTTCATTTCCACATTGGAACGAGCGCTGGAGGAGGCGGGAAAGAAGGGTCCGTTTGAACAGCTCGCGATCTCCGCTGGGTTCGATACCTACAAGGACGATCCCCTGGCCTCCATGGGGCTCGAGGTGGAGGATTACCGGAAGATCGGACGACTCCTCGGGAAATTAAGACTCCCCACCTTCGCGGTATTGGAGGGTGGTTACGTTCCGGAGATCATCGGTCCCGCGGTGGAGGTCCTCATCTCGGGCCTGGAGGAAGGAGGAGCCCTCACAGGTCCCGAGCCTCGCCCACGAGAGGAATAACTGCCTCAGCTAGATCTCCGTAGTGTACGGTGAGAGGCTGGGTCGGGTTGAACTCTTCTCCCAGGAGGACTATCGCGGCCACGGGCTTTCCGAAATAGACCTCCCCCGCGAGGAAATCGCCGTCTACGTTGACGAAACTCTCGGCCGTAGGCCGTATTTCCCCTTCGCCCTGCGAGAACCAGATGGCCAAGGGATCGAAACGCACCACCGGGACCAGAGGGATCTGGCTGTAGGCCCAGATCAACACGGCATTTTTGTTCACATAATCGAGGAGGATATCACGCCACCGAGTACGGGATTCCACCGCCCGCTCGTCGATATAAACGAAAACAAAAAGCACTCGCTGCGGCGCCCCTACACTTTCGGGGGGAATCTCCACCGGAAGCACCGCCACTACCTCCCGGGGGAGGCCCGTTTCCCGCAGATTCTCATACCATTGCTCTTCTGTTTGGCCGCCGAGAGAAGCCTGAGCCCACGCGGCTCCGACGCAAAAGGTGAATACCGCCAGCGCCGGAAGGAGGCGCCTCACCCTACGGACAGCACCACCAACCGACGAAGGCACCGAGCCAGACTAGCCACCAAACCAGCAGAAGAAGCCACCACGCGCCACAACACATGTTCCCGTCACCCCCTTGACGATTCTCCTCATTACTATAGCCGCAGTGAACTTCCTTGCCAAGTGTTACCCGTTACATTGCGTTCCTAAAAATGGGGATCTATAATGGGTGTGCCATGCGAAAGTCACATTGGATTCTAGCTTTTTGCGCACTCCTCGCTCTGAGTACCGATGCAGAAACGGTGCGGATGTCTCTCACCCCTATATTGGGATCAGCTCCTGTACTCTACGCGGTGGAATGGGGCATGTTCGCTGAAGAAGGGCTTGAGGTGGAGCTCATTCCCCTGGCTTCTCAACGTGACAGGATCTTCGCCTTCCAGGCGGGCCAGGTGGACGTGATAGTCACCGATGTGGCCTCGGTAGTCCTGCTCGCGGCCCGGGGGCATCCCCTGGTCGTCGCCACCGCTTTCGTCCCTGAGAACCCAGGGACTCAGTTCTCCATTCTCGTTCAAACTAAATACTCGGGTGTGAAGACGCTGGAAGACCTCGTGGGACTCCTGGGGAGCCGGAATTTCTTTCGGATAGCGTTGCCCCTTCAATCCGACATAGAGTTCGCCACCGACATGGCTCTCGGAGCCCGGGGCTTCGAACCCGATCCACGCATTTATTTCGGCCAAGACAACCTCTTCATCATGGCCTCTATGGTGGTTTACGGGATGGTGGCGGCCGCAGTATTGCCTGAGCCATACGCGAGTTTCTCCCGCGAATTCGCGCAAGCCGAGGGCTTCGGCCTCATCGTTCTCGAGGACTTCACCGGAGTCCCAATCCTTCCACATCTCATCGTGTTTCAACGGGACTTCGTGGAGAAAAACCCGGATACAGTACGGAGATTTCTGCACGCTTTTGGTGCTGCCGCGGCCAGGATGAACGAAGAGAGCAAAGAAGGGCTCCTTACCCTGGGAGCACCCGAGGTCCTCCGTCTTTTTTATCGAGGGCTGGACCCCGAGCAAGTGTTGGCACATCCAAGCGTTCAAGCGGCCATCGAGGCCGTCACCGTCCCCCATTTCTCCATGCCAGGCCCCCTCGACCGTGAGATCTACGAGCTCGTGCACCAATGGGCTCTGTCCAAGGGCTATGTGCGGGTCGAACATCCCTATGAGGAGGTAGTGACCGGCGAGTTCGTGGAATGATTTCGGTAGAAGGCCTCAGAATCGAGTACGGGCGCGGTAGGCGTCGGACTCTCGCCGTCGAGCGAGTCGACTTTCAGGTGGCTGATGGTGAGTTCGTAGCGCTTATTGGGCCCTCGGGTTGCGGGAAGACTTCGATCCTCTTGGCCATCGAGGGGATCATCAAGCCCACCGCAGGGCGGATCTTGATCCAGGGGGAAGGCGTGAGGGGTGTCCGGCGGGATGTTGCCTTCATCACCCAAGATGCGGGGCTCCTCCCCTGGAAGACGGTGCGTCAGAACGCCGAGCTCGCCCTGCGATTGCAACACCGCCCCCGTGAAGGGGTGCAGGAGATACTGAAGACCTTGGGCCTCGGGGGCTTTGAAAACCGTTACCCCGCGGAGCTCTCCGAGGGTATGCGCCGGCGAGTGGGGATCGCGAGGGCCTTGGCCCTGCGACCGGAGGTCTTCCTCATGGATGAGCCCATGGCGAACTTGGATACTTTAACGCGCGAACGGATCCAGGAGATCATCCTGCGTCTCTGGCACATGTACCGCTTCGCCGGAGTGCTCGTCACCCACGATATCGAGGAAGCAGCCTTCTTGGGTCAACGCATCATCATCCTCTCGCCACGGCCCGCCAGAGTTGTGGAGGTGATCGAGAACCCGGAGATGGGGGAAGCGGAATACCGCCGCTCGCCGATGTTCTACCGGATAGTGGCGCGAGCACGGGAGATCCTCAAATCACAGGAGGGTCGATGAGACAGTCTTTTCATTACCTCGCGGCGGCATTCGCGATTTTCCTCTTTTGGACCTTGATGTCGTTTGCGCTGGAACTCTCGCGGGGGTGGCCCCTCATCCCCTACCCTTGGAACGTCGCCGCCGCCGGGGTCCAGTATTGGAATCAATGGATTGCAGCGTTCGCTTCCTCGGCTAGGCGGTTCTTCATTTCCCTCATCTTGTCCTTCGCCACTGGCCTTCCCCTCGGGCTTCTAGTGGGGGCAAGCGAACGCTTACATCGCTGGTTTTCGCCCCTAATCTACCTTCTCTACCCCATTCCCCCCATCGCCCTACTCTTCTTCCTCTACATGGCCTTTGGAGTTGGAGAAATGGTGAAGGTGATCACCGTGAGCCTCACCCTCTTCTTTCAAGTGTTGGTGGCGGCCCACGGGGCGGCGAAGAACATCTCGCCGAGCTATATCCTAGCAGTCAAGGCTGCGGGGGCGAACAGCTTACAGCTCCATCGCCACGTCATCTTCCCCGCGGTCCTCCCGGAAGTCTTCACCGCCGCCCGAGTGTCTGTAGGCTTGGGGATAACCATGCTTTACATCGCGGAGACGAAGCTGGGGATCCTGGGCGGCCCAGGGGCGGGACTCGGGGGATTTATCGAGACCTACGCAATGCGCACCGATCTATCCTTGGCCGGAGTGGTGGGCCTGGCCTTCCTGGGGCTCGCCTTTTACGTGCTCCTCGAGTTACTGGAGCGTTGGCTCTGTCGGTGGAAATATGCCGGGAAGGGTTAAGGGCACGGTCCTCTTCGTCTATAACCAACGAAAGCGGGGAGCGGCGAAGGTCGCCACCCAAGGGAAGCGCTGGTGTCGGGCCCATGGGATTCCGGCCCGGACGACACCCCGGCGAGCGATTGAGCTCGACGACGTTTCCCTGGTCGTCGCCATCGGGGGAGATGGGACTCTATTACGTGTGGCGAGCGCTATCTATCCTCGCGAGGTCCCCATCTTCGGGGTCAACGTCGGTGGAGCACTCGGGTTTTTGAGCGCCGGGGGCCCCGAAGACATCGTCCCTCTGCTCGAGGAGTACATAGCGGGAAATTTTCGGATGGAACCAAGATTACGCCTTCTCCTGGAGACAGGGGAGGAGAGGTTCAGCGCGCTGAACGATGTCGTCTTCACTGGTCCAGGTTCCTACCATTTCACCCAGCTCGAGGCGTTGATCGAAGGGGACCGGGCCCTAGCCTTTTCCGGGGATGGCCTTATCGTCTCAACCCCCACTGGATCTACCGCCTATGCCCTCGCATGTGGAGGACCACTCCTCCACCCGAGCACAGAGGCATTGCTCCTGGTGCCCCTCGCGCCACACGCCCTCAAAGTGCGGCCAGTCCTCGTGCCCCCGGATGTGACGGTGGAAGTGAAGGCCCTTTACGCAACCAACGTCTTCGTGGATGGCGACAAGATCTTCTCCCTGAAACAGGGGCAGACCGTTTCCATCAGGAAAGCACCACTATGTACCATGCTCGTGAGGTTCCCACGGGAGCCAAATTTCTTCGAGAGGGTCGCGCACTGTTTCGGCTGGCCTCTCTGAGAGTTCAAGCGCCGTCCGGGCTAAAGTCGGTTTCCCAGAGCTCGTCTTCCTCCACGAGGTAGAATTGAGCCCGCTTGGATTTGATGCGCAGAAGAACATAATCGGGATCATCCGGTCCTTCCCAGAACTCTGCCCACTCTTCCTCCCAAAACTCCCGCTTTAGGTTTGGGTCATCCACTATCTCGGCCTCACCGAAGAATGTAGCGTAGGCGTCCTTCTCGAGGGCGAGGAAGAAGGCGGTTACCCTGGGGTTCTCCTCGATGTGAGAGACTTTACGGGAAACGCGGCTGGTGGCGAACCAGAGGATACCTTCGTCCTCTTCGTAGGCGAGGAGGGTCATAGGACGGATATAGGGAAACCCGTCGTCGCCTACGGTAATGAGGAGATCCACATCGGCCTCGTCCAAAATTTCCCAAAGCTGTTCTTCTAAATTTCTCATATCATAATGAGAATAACCCAAATATATATCGGCCACAAAAGTTATGCGCGTAAAATTAGGGACCCTTAACGGCTTTCTGGATGCGAGGGTTGATTTCCTCCCGCAGCCAGTCGGCCACGAGGTTGATGCCTACGACAATCGCGGTGAGGGCGATTCCCGGAAAGACAATGAGCCACCACTTGCCTGCGTAAACGTATTTGCGCCCGATGGAGATCATCATCCCCAGGGAGGGTTCAGTCACCGGGAGCCCCACCCCGAGAAAGCTCAGGGTGGCTTCAAGCATGATCACAACCCCGAAGTCCACCGCCGCCACCACGAGAAGTGGGGGCACGGCGTTGGGAAGCACATGCCGGAGGATGATGCGGTGGCTCTCTGCGCCCACAGCTCGGGCAGCGTTTATGTAGTCCTCCTCCTTGATGGCGAGAACCGCTCCCCGCAGGGTGCGGGCGTAACGTACCCAGTCAGTAAGTGAGATGGCAAGGACGAGGACGAGGACCCCTTTTTGCTTGAGGAGCCCTAACACCAAAATCGCCATCAGGGTGGTGGAGAAGGAGTAGAAAACGTCGGCCAAACGCATGACCACGGCGTCGATGAATCCCCCGTAGAAACCGGCCAAGAGGCCCATCACCATTCCGAAGGTCCCCGCCACGAGCACCACCCCGAAGGCCACAGTGAGGGAGGTACGGCAGCCGTAGAGGATGGTGCTCAAAACATCGCGCCCCTGTTCGTCCGTGCCAAGGAGAAACGGCGCCTCGCCTCCCTCCATCCAAATGGGAGGCTTGAGGGAATCGGCGAGGCTCAGGATCCCGAGGTCATAGGGATTTTGTGGGGCGATCAAAGGGGCGAAGATAGCCCCCGCTACGAACAGGGAGAGGATGGTCGCCCCTGCCACCGCGGAGGGATCTCCCAGGAAGTGCCTCAGTGCCCTCCCTCTAGACATAGCGGATCTTAGGGTTGATAAAGACGTAGAGGATGTCCACCAGAAGGTTCAAAGAGAGGATTACGATCGACACGAAGGTTATGTAGGTGACGATCACCGGCTGGTCGCTCTCGAAGATCGCTGAGAGCAGGAGGTTTCCCATCCCCGGCCACTGGAAAACTGTCTCGGTGACGATGGAGAAAGCGATGAGTTCCCCGAACTGGAGGCCGATCATGGTGACCACAGGGATGAGGGCGTTGCGGAGGGCATGTTTGAATAGGACTGAGCGTTGGGGGAGGCCCTTGGCCCACGCGGTCTTGATGTACTCCTCCCCCAGGATCTCCATCATCCCCGCGCGTGTGAGCCGGAGCAGCACCGCCAGCTGATATGTGCTCAAAGTAAGCGCCGGAAGGATCAGGTGTTTGATGCCGTTCCAAGTGAGGAAACCTGTCCGCCAGTTCCCGAATAGCCGCACCACCTCACCCCTCCCGAAGGGAGGAAGGAGCCGAAGTTCCACCGCGAAGATCATGATGAGGAGGATCCCGGTGAGGAAGGTGGGGACGGAGATCCCCAACAGTGATCCTGCCATGATAAGTCGGCTCACGGGGGAGTGCGGCGATACCGACACCAACACGCCCAGCCCCACCCCAAAGGTAACAGCTATCAACATGGCCATCAGGGCGAGCTCGAGGGTCGCCGGCAATCGCTCGAGGATCACCTGCATGGCCGGGAGCCGGCTCACGAAGGACATGCCGAAGTTCCCACGCAAGGCGTTCTTGAGAAAGATTAGGTACTGGACGTAGAAAGGCTTGTCGAGGCCGAGTTTTTGGCGGACCATCTCGAGCTGTTTGGGGGTGGCGTAGCGGCCCGCCAGGGCCCAAGCGGGGTCGCCCATGTATTGAAAAATCACGAAGCAAATGAAGGACACGGCCAATAGGACGAGGAGGCCCTGGCCGATACGCCGCACGATGTAAGCTCCCATCCGCCTCCACGAAAAGGAACAAAAGGGGGGCGCGGAGGATTTCCGCGCCCCCTCAAATCCGTCCCATTTAGGGCTGGATCACATCTACGATGGTCATCCAGGTGTCGGGCCTGGGCGTGAACTTGACCCCCGAGGGCTTGTAAACCGCATAGGAATCCTCAAGGTAGAAGAGCGGGATGTAGACGATCTTCCACTCGAAAGCGATGCGGTTGGCCGTCTGAGACCACTCCACGTAGAGGTCGGGGTCGACGATGGTGTCCGACTCCTCGATGAGGCGGTCGAGTAACTTTTCGCTGATATCGCCGGCGTTGAAGAGGCCGTACCCTCGCTCCTCATTGTAGGAGTGGACCAGCTTGGTGAAGGTCCGCATCGCCGAGTAGGCCCCGTCGAACCAGCCGAGGTAGTAGAGCTCCACGTCGTGGTGCGTCACCTCGGGGAAATAGATCGCCTTGGGCTTGGCGTCCACGGTGACCTTGATCCCGATCTTGGCGAGCTGTTTTGCGATGGCCTCCGCGGTCTCCTCGTCACGTGGGTAGCGGTCGGTGGGTGCCTTAAGGGTGACCGAAAAGCCATCGGGATACCCGGCTTCCGCCAATAGGCGCTTTGCCTCTTCAGGGTCATTGGGAAGCCGTTTTATCTCGGGATTGTAACCCACGGTGGGCGGATCGGCGATCTGGGCCGCGGGGCTCGCGTGGCCGAACATCACCTTGTCGATGAGTTCCTGGACATTGATCGCCATGTAGATCGCTTTGCGTACGCGCACATCGTGCATGGGGTACTCGGGGGTCTGCTTCATCCCCAGGAACATGCCGCGACGTGCCGGCCGGGTGACGATCAAAAGGTTGGGGTTGGCCTTGGCGCGGTCGAAGAGTTCCAATGGAATGTCCTGGATGATATCCACCGTGCCCGTTTCGATGGCCGCGAGCCGGGTGAAGGAGTCCACGATTTCCTTAAAGACCACCTTCTTGACCGGCGGCGGCCCGCCCCAATAGTCCTCGTTGGCAACCAACGTGAGATGATCGCCTCGGATCCACTCCACGAACTTGTAGGGCCCAGTGCCGATGGGGTACGAGGCCACCTCTCCCTGGGAGCGGGACTCGGTGGACTCCTTGTCCATAATGAAAATCTGATGCATGTTCTGCACGAACCAGGCCACCGGCCGGGTGGTCTTGACGTCGATCACCCAGGGATCTCCATCCACGGGCTGCACGGACTCCACCAGCTGGCCCGTGGCCAGGAACTCGGAGACGCCGGGGTCCTTCAACCGTTCGAAGGTGAAGGCGACATCCTCCCACGTGAAATCGTTTCCGTTGTGGAACTTGACGCCCTTGCGGAGGTAAAAGCGCCACGTAAGCGCATCCACCCGCTCCCACGAGACCGCCAGCGCCGGGAGCAGGGTCCCGTTCACGTCGCGGCGAGCCAAGCCCTCGAAGATGTTGCTCATGATGGAGAGGTTGGAGTCGGCGTCGGAACCGTGGGGGTCCATCGTCCGCGGGGGAGCGGAGAGGCCGATCACCACCTTTTCGATCGTCTGCGCACCCAGGCCGATGCTGAACATAAGCCCGAAAAACAACAGGAACATCCCGACTTTCCGCATCTTAACCCCCTTTGTGCACCTTTTTAGGATTGGGGCAGTTTTTTCTCCCTTCGTATCACCTCCTTCCTCTGGGACACATGCGGGGGGACGCTGTGTGCCAGGGGAGAAATCCTGTGCAAGAGAGAACCCGCTCCTGCCCCCTTTCCGCTCCACAGATGAGGATTATAACGCTTTCTCGGCGGGAAAAGGACATGAATACAACGCGCCCGGGAGGACTCGAACCCCCAACCCTCGGCTCCGAAGGCCGATGCTCTGTCCAATTGAGCTACGGGCGCAGATCCCGTGATAGGTGACACGTGACAAGATCTTCTTTCCGTCAAGCATCATGCATCACCCATCACGGGTCTTGGGAGGAGCGACGGGACTCGAACCCGCAACCACCGCGTCCACAGCGCGGTGCTCTGCCTTTGAGCTACGCTCCTCTCCCGCGCCCGGGAGGACTCGAACCCCCAACCTGCGGCTTAGAAGGCCGCTGCTCTCTCCTGTTGAGCTACGGGCGCGACCCTCCGTGACGCGTAACGACTGTAAAAGTCCCGAATCCACTTCCCATCACGCGTTACACGCCACCCGTCACGGAAGCTGGAGCGGGTAGCGGGAATCGAACCCGCGTCACTGGCTTGGAAGGCCAGCGCTCTACCATTGAGCTATACCCGCCCAATTGAAAGCTGGTCGGAGAGGCCGGATTCGAACCGGCGACCTCAGCGTCCCGAACGCTGCGCGCTAACCAGGCTGCGCTACTCTCCGACCGCCTCCCCAAATTATACCCGGGCCGTGCCGGCTCAGGGAAGCACCAAGAAGAGCGTCCTCCCCTCCCGTGCCACCGTAAGGAGGATATCGGCGTCGGCAGGGAGAGCTTCCACAATCGCCTTCCATTCCGCGAGGCTCCGCACGGGTTTGCGGTTCACCTCGATGATCACGTCCCCCTTATCGACCCCTGCCCAATCGGCCCGTGAACCTTCCCGCACCGAGACGACGAGGAGGCCCTCCACTCCAGTGGGGACCCGGTACTTCCGCGCAAGCTCGGGGGTGAGCTCTCGGAGGACCATGCCGAAGTACTCCTCCTCCTGGGTCTTCTCGCTAGGCCTCATCTGAGCGAGCGCCTCCTCGGCCGGGCGCACACCGAGCACCACTTGCAGGGAGAGTCGCTCGCCATTACGGATGAGCTCCACGGTCACCGCGTCCCCGGGACGGCGGTACATGATTTCCAGCTGGAGCTCATTCGTATCGTGGACCGGTTTTCCATCCACCGCGGTAATGACGTCCCCCCGCCTGATCCCAGCCTCCTCTGCGGGGCTCCTGGGCACCACATCGGCCACCAAGACCCCACTGCCGGGTTCCACCCCAAACTGGGCGGCGAGTTCCGGGGTGAGGTCCTGGATATAGACCCCGAGCCAGGCTCGGGTAACCGCGCCTTTGGAGATAAGCTGAGGGAGCACCCGCATGATCTCATTGATAGGCACGGCGAAGTTGATTCCTTCGATCGCAATCCCCTGAGAGCTCATACGGGCGATGAGGGTGTTCATCCCCACCACCTCTCCCCTGGCGTTCACCAGGGGACCGCCGGAGTTACCGGGATTGATGGCCGCGTCGGTCTGGATCATGCGGCGGAAGTAGCCGCGGTCGTCGGGGCGGGGGACGTCGCGGCTGAGCGCCGAAACGATTCCCAGGGTCACGGTGTAGTCGAACCCCAAGGGGTTTCCGATGGCGATCACCCAATCTCCCACCCGCAGGGCATCGGAGTCCCCGATGGGGGCCGCAGGGAGTTCAGCGGCGCCTTCCACCTCGAGGACTGCCACGTCCAGCATCTCATCGGTCCCCAACACCTCGGCCCGGCGGATCTTTCCGTCCTGGGAAATGACCCTGACCTCCTCGGCATCGTTGACCACGTGCGCATTGGTGAGGACGTACTTCGCGCCCCCGAACTCGATAACGAACCCCGAGCCCAGCGAGGTCACTTTGCGCTCCGGGAGTGGGGGCTCGCCGAAGAACCGCCAGAACCACTCGAACTTGTCCCAAGGGTAGGCCCGCTTGGTCACGGCCTCGACCCGCACCACCGCCGGGGCCACCCGGGCGATGGCGGCGTGAATGGCTGTTTGGCCCGAGGCGGCGATGGATTCCTGTATATCCGTCTGGGCCGAGATCGTGAGGCCAAAACCGACCGTCAGGGCCAGGAGTAACCCTATCATCGTCCACTTACGCATGGCTGCCTCCTTCGAAGACCATCGTAGAAATTCCCTCTGGCGAGAAGATTACCCATCACGCCATCGAGGTCCAATGCAAAAATTGTGGATTTTCCGTGGAATATTGGGCCCGGGCGCTCGTGTTAGAATCCCTGCGATGGGGAAGGCAACGTTCAGGTTCTACGCCGAGCTGAACGACTTCTTGCCCCGTGACCGCCGGTTCCGGGACATCGAGTACGCCTTCTTCGGTACCCCCACGGTGAAGGACGCCATCGAGGCGCTAGGGGTGCCGCATGTGGAGGTGGACCTGATCCTGGTGAACGGGGAGCCCGTGGATTTCTCTTACCATTTGGAGGACGGGGACCGGGTGGCTGTCTATCCCACCTTCGAGAGCCTGGATATCTCTGGGATCTCATCGTTACGGCCACGGCCGCTGCGACGGGTGAAGTTCGTGGCGGACGTGCATCTGGGAAAACTCGTGCGGGTTCTCCGACTCCTCGGTATCGATGTGGTGCAGCCCGACGATCCCGAGGACGAGGAGCTCGTTCGGATCTCCCAGGAGGAGGGCCGGGTTCTCCTCACTCGAGACCGTCACCTTCTGAAGCACGGAAAGCTCACCCATGGCTATTACGTTCGCGCCGACGGCGCGGTGGAACAGGCGAGGGAAGTACTGCAGCGCTTCGATTTATGGGAAGAGGTACGCCCGTTCACCCGGTGTCTCCTATGTAACGGTTCCCTCGAGCCAGTGCCGAAGGAAGAGGTGCTGGAAAAGATCCCGCCGCGCACCGCTGCCTGGCTCGACGAATACACGCGGTGCCGATCCTGTGGGAGACTCTATTGGCCGGGTACCCATTACCGACGTCTGAATGAGATGATCGCCCGCGTCATCTCCGGGCGGCCAGGGGGGCGTTCATCCTCGGAGGGAGAGGAGCGCGCGGGCTAACTCCAGGTCCTCGGGGTAGGTGATCTTCAGATTGCGGGCCTCGCCCGAGACAGCGGCCACCCGACCCCCACGAGCGAGGACCGCCGCTGCGTCGTCGGGCAAGGGAAGCCCTCCTCGGTTCGCTTCCTCCAGGGCCTCGAGAACCAATGTCCGCTTGAACCCTTGCGGGGTCTGAATAGCGTGGAGTCCCGGACGATTTGGGCCCTCGTCACGGAGGAAGCCGCCCGCGGCGTAGCGGAGGGTGTCGCGCACCGGGATCACCGGTACCGCTGCCCCATGGACGGCGGCCGCCTTTAATACCCTTCGGATGAGGTCTGGGCTCACCAAGGGCCGTGCCGCATCGTGGATCAGCACATATTCCCCTCTGGCTGCGAATATCCCCGCGAGAGCCGAGTCCTGGCGGCGCTCGCCCCCAGGGACGACCTTCCAGGGAAGCCCGAGCTCCAGTAACGCTCCGCGGGCCAATTCCTCCTCGCCCGGCCGCACGACGACCACGATCTCCGCGACGACCTCCGCGATGACGAAGGCCTCTGCGGACCAACGCAGGAGCGGTTTCCCCGCAAGCTCCACGAGGGCCTTGTTGATAGGGGCACCGAAGCGCTCGCCCCGCCCCGCAGCCAGGATAACTGCCGTGGCCTCCGGCAACGGGTCCCTCACTTCTCCTCTTCCTTGGGGCGGGAAGGGGTGAGACGTTCCAGTTCGGTCCCATCGGGGTTTATGGCATAGATGGCCCACTCGCCGTCGCGGTCAGAGTTAAACACGATCTTTCCCGATGCGGACCAGTTGGGGTTCACGTCGGTGGCCTTGTCCGTGGTGAGTCGGAAGACCTCACCGGTATCGATATCCATGACGAAGATGTCTAGGTTATTCTTTTCTTGTGCGGCCATGTAGACGATCTTTTTCCCGTCCGGGGACCATGAGAGGTACATCTCGTTGAAGGAGTTCTCGGTTAGCTGCTTTTCCTCGCCGGTCTCGAGGTCCATGAGGAAGATCTCGTAGCTGTCCTCCCCTTGGTCAAGGTAGACGAGCTTCGTCCCATCGGGGGATAGGGCCGGCATGTAGAAATGCACCGGCTCCTGTTTGGGAAAGAGGAACCCACATCCGCCAAGGCCTAAGAAGAGTCCCACAATGCCCAAGCCGATCAATATCGCGAGCGTCCCTTTCTTCACCGTGCCTCCTTAGGGCTACACTAAATTATACGTAGCCGAATTGAACTTGACATCACATTAACGGGGCGGAAACTTGCAGCGGTTTCCATGCGCCAGGGTACTGCGATGAAGGACGTGGCTCAAGCCCTGCGCCTCCTCCGGGCAAAGCTTACGGAGGCCGGAATCGAGGAGGCCCACCGGGAATCGCTCCTCATTCTGGCCCATGTCTTGGGGATGGAGCCCTCAAGAGTCCGCGTTCATGATGAAGAGCTAGATCCGGGCGAGCAGGAGCTCCTCGCAATGTTGCTTGAGAAGCGCCTCCAGCGCTTCCCCCTTCCCTACCTCCTCGGTTGGATTGGCTTCATGGATTTCACCCTCTGTGTCAGACCGGGGATTTTCATTCCCCGGCCCGAGACAGAGGGCCTGGCCGAATTGGTCCTGGACGTGGTGCGGAAACTTCCCCCACAAAGTAAAGTCCTCGACATATGCACGGGGTCCGGTGCCCTGGCCATCGCCGTCGCCCGGACACGAGAGGACCTGCACGTGGTGGCGGTGGATATCTGCGAGATGAGCCTCCGCTGCGCGTGGGAGAACGCTCACCGCTTAGGGGTGGAAAACCGGGTGGAATTCCGCCTTTCTGACCTCTTCGTGCGCGTACCCGAATGTTTTTCCCTGATAGTGGCGAACCCCCCTTATGTATCCTCGGATGAGATCGAGGGCCTTTCTCCCGAGATCTCGCGGTACGAGCCCCGGATGGCCGTGGACGGGGGTCCCGGGGGTGAAGAGGTGCTCCGGGCAATACTCGCTGAAGCCCCAAGGCACCTGATCTACCGGGGTTGGATCTTCTGTGAGATAGGTGACGGGCAAGGAGAAAATCTGGTACGATTTGCCAAAGAGGTTGCAAATTGGTTAGAACTACGGGTGGAGGAGGACTTAGGAGGTAGGGAGAGGTATCTGGTGGGGAGATGCTTGGGACCTACGACATAGCCGTTCAGGTTTCGGAGCTCTGTTACGTTACTCCAGAGGGCGTAGCCGTCTTCGATGGGCTTTCGTTCACACTTCTCCGGGAGGAGATCAAATTCGTGGTTGGGCCTCCCCTCTCGGGAAAGACGCTCCTGTTGAAGCTCATCATGCGCGAGATCTTCCCCACGCGAGGGCAAATCCTCGTCGCGGGGCGGAATATCCTTCGCCTGAACGTAAAGAAGCTTTACCGCCTCAGGGAACGCATCGGTTTCGTCCCCTACCCGCCCGTAATCCTGACCTCCCGTACCGTGGAGGAGAACCTCCGGTTCAAGCTGCGGGCGCTGGGGATCGAGGGCGAGCGAGCGGAGGAAGGGCTAGAAAAAGCCCTCTCCCTCACGGGCCTCTCCCCACTGAAAGAGCTCATGGCATATGAGCTCGGAGAAGGAGAGCGAAGGGTGTTGGCCATCGCCGTGGCGATCTGCAATGACCCCGTGGTGCTCCTCTGTGACGACCCTTTCCGCGGCCTTTCTTCTCAAAACCAGGAGCGCGTGGTCGAAACTCTGCGTTCCTTGCAGAAGGGCGGGATAGCCTCCCTGGTCACCTCCCAAGACACCTCTCTACCCCAACGGTTTGGGTTCCCGCAAGAAGTGGTCCTTCCTTTGCGGCCGGAGGTGGTGGCGTGATTCGGGGGGTTGGGTTCATCTTCGCCGAGCTCTTCCGCACCTCGCTGAGAAGTTGGACCCGGTGGCTCGGCTTCTCCCTCGCCCTGGGACTCGTACTCGCGAGTGGGAGCGCCTTGGCTTTGCTCCAAGAGGGGCGGAGCGAAGGCGGTTTTCCCCAGACGTACTGGATCCTCGTGCTCAAGCTTTCCCCCGATCTCAGGGACGAAAAGATAAATGAGCTCGGTTGGCACTTCTGGACGCTCGAAGGGGTGAAGAGGGTTTCCTACCGCTTCGCCGGTGACGAGCTCCCGGGCGGAGGGACGGCGGAGGAACGGAGCCTCCTGCTATGGACGGAAGAGGGTTCTAAGGTCGAAGGACTCGTGAAGCAGGTCCAAGCGATCGGGGAGGGCGCGATTACCGAGGTGGACGTCATCCATCGTGTTATGCCCCCACCGGCGAGCCTGCCTCCCCTCTCCCGCGTGGTGGCCATGGTGGCTTTGGCTTTATTCGCGTTTATCTCGTTGGTCGTGGGACGGGTAGCTGTGGGGGGCACCTTCGTCACTTGGCAGACCGAGTGGGACTTTCTGAGGTACTCCGGCGTGGAACCGTGGAAGCTCTGGGGGCCTTTCGTGGGGACAGCGGCCCTTTGGGGCCTCTTCGGGGGCGCTATATACCTCTTGGTCTACGAGGGGATCAAATTCGCTGTAAGGAATATCGTGACCGTAACACAGATAGCACCGGGTTACTTATCGGGGGGCCCGCTCCCCTTCGTGGTGGCCTTCGTGGTGGCCCCGCTGTGGGGTGCCACGGCTGGAGGGATCGCCCTATTCCTCAGCCTCCACAGGAAACCTTATCCTCGGGGCTTGGAGGAGGTTTGACCCTTCCCCCGAAGAAGCTCATCCCTCGATGCACCAAATAGGAAATGCCTATTCCCACGAAGAGAAGTTCCAAGAACCTGAAGGTGAGGACGAAGGCTACCGCCCGTTCCGAGGGAATTCCCACAATCCCCAATATGGCCATCCTCCCCCCTTCGGCAATCCCAACCCCGGCTGGTGTGATCCAGAAGAAAGAGGAAATGATCACATTTATGCTGAAATAAAGCGAGAGTTGAGGAAAGGTAAGCCAGGTATTCTGTCCCACTCCGAAGAAGATCTGGGGGCGCATATAATTGCAAAAAACCGCTAACGATTGGAAGATGAAGGCCAAGAATGCATAAAGAGGGCGGCGACTCAGGACTCTATGGGCAGTTTCCTCCACATCACATATCTTTCGCGCAGCTTTCGCGAAGAACCTCGCCCGTGGAAAAAGGGACGCGAAGGCGAAGAAGGCACGACTCAAGAGGCGATAATTTCTCACGAACGCCCAGAGGACGAAAAACGAGAGAAGCAATAACCCTCCGAGGCTCACCAACAACACTTTTTTCGTAAAATATGTAATATTAGGAGAAATTATAACAAAAAAACCGCCTATTGAAGCGAATAAGATGGTGCTCACGGAAGCGAGAATCCGCTCAACTACCACGGTGGCCGTGATCTCGGTGAGGGGGGTGCTCTTTTCCCCCACCAACATTACCCGTATCGGTTCCCCCCCGAGATATGCCGAAGGTGTGAGGTAGCTCACCGCGAAGCCCGAGGCTAGGGACCCGATGAGCCGCGTCCAGCGAGGCCGTATCCCGAGCGCCAACAAGAGGACCTTCCAGCTGAGGATCCAAAATAGAAGCGCGAAGACCACATCTCCGAAGACGGCCAAAAATCCCCTCCAGCCGAGCCTCCCGATTTCCTCCAGTACGTTGAGTGGGCCCGCTAAATAGAGGATAAAACCGAAGAGGCTAAATCCCAGGATGCCGAACAGGCAACTCAAAAGGCGCTTGCGCATATCTCCTCAAAGATACTGGGTCGAAGAGCATCTTTCCATTTTGCTCGGGCGCTTTCCCGTGTCCATATGATCGGGACGTTTGATGCCAAACCTCCGAAGGATCGCCGGGGCTATCTCCCAAATAAAGGCTCCGTCGGTGAGATCAAAGTCCCCGGTGTGACACAAAACACCATGCAGTCTGTGGTGAGCCGGAAGGCTGGGGGGCGAGAACGGTTCGTGGTGGAGGAAGAGAAAATGGCTCGACACCAAGACCTCTTCGCGGCTTACGAGAAAGAGTTTTGGCGCACTTCCCAACTTCTCCCCCCAGTAGATCTCATCCACGGCGAAGACCCTCCTTACCAGGAGTTCTCCATCCGGAGTACGCGTTTCGAGAAGGGCGTTAACCAATTCCGCTTCCCTGCACTTATCACGCAGGTGGATCGCTCCCATCCCCCCCAGGGAATAAGCGGCGGACCGGGCCCAATCCACGTCGTTCAAGGAGGGGAAGAGCGTTCGCCCGAGGAGAGCTCCACGCCAGAAGGAAGCGAGGTCGCGGGTCAATGGGAACTTGTCCAACGTGCGGGCGATCCCCTCCGCCAGCCGCTGGATCCTGACCGGTGTGAACCCCGAGGTGAAGAGTCCTCCTTTGATCCACTGGCGCGGGCCCCGCTTGAAAGAGATGAACCCACGGCGGTAGAGCCACGTGTTGAGATGAAACTCAAATTGTAGTGGACCCATACCGTGGTCCGAAAGGAGAAGGACCTCTCGGGGAGAGAGCTGACCGACCAACTCTCCTAACGCACGATCGGCTTCGACGAAGACCTCTTCCACCGCGCTCTCTCCCCAACGCGAATGCTGCACCGTGTCCGTTACCTGATAGTGGACCCCCAGCACTCGGGGACGATAAGCCATAGCGAGGACCTGCGCGGCCCGGGTCCTCTGGCGAATGCATTCTTTCAGCTCCTCGATCCAACCGGCTCCTGCACGGGGTGGCGGTGGATTGAATTGGTACTTGCCCACCTTTTCACGCAGGAGCCGCAGCGCATCGGGGGGATGGGAGGGAGAACGACTTGGAGCTAGGAATCCGGGGATCCAGAACCCATACTTCAGCGGTCGGGGCGGGAATCCCATCGGAAAACCCAAGAAGCCCACGGGGACCTTTTCGGCGAGGAGTTCCCAGAAGGTGGAGTAAGGAAAGTCTTGAGCGCTTACGAGGCGGGGTTTTTCCCGGGGTCGATAGTGGAGGAAGTCGAATATCCCGTGTTTCCCGGGGTTGACCCCCAGATGGAAGCTCGCCCACGCCGTGGGCGTTATGGGGGGGATCGTGCTCATCAAGGGAAGCACTTCTCTATCACCCAAGAGTTCGCGCAGGTTGGGAAGAATTCCCTTATCGAGCCAGCGGCGGACGGGCTCGTACGGTGCCCCGTCCCACGCGACGACCAATAAATCCAGTTTCATTGTGGTTCAATTTCTATCAGGCTAATGGCAAAAGTACAACCTAAAGGTGTAAAAGTTTCCTCGGGACATGCGCTTACCTCATATCTTGCCGGTGAGCATCCAAAAAATGTAGGTGAGGAGCCGGATATTTCCCCGGACGAGATAATCGCCCATCCCTTGAGGGAAGCGCCGTGGGGAGTTTATCACCCACAGGTCTCGGATGAGGAGGACCTTGCCCAATCGCCTGAGCTTGAGCCCGAGCAGTATGTCCTCATAGTCAGGATATCCTTGGGGAAACGAGCCGTCGGGGAATTTGAACCCATCCACCTCGAGGAACGCCTTTTTCCGCACGGCGAAGTTCGGGCCCGGGAGTGCGGTGAACCCGAGCCGGAAGAGGAGAGGCCTTACCACATTGCTGAGCCAGTTCCCGCTCAGGCGGTCCCAATGTCCTCCGTAGCGGAAGGGACCGCAGGCCGCGACGACCTTCGGATCGGAGAATGGGGCGACCAAACGCTCGAGCCAATCGGGGGGTGCCCTGACGTCGGCGTCGGTGGAGACGATGATCTCCCCGGCAGCTTCTTCAAACCCCGTCTGCCTCGCGCGGGCAATCCCTCGCTCCCGCGACACGATGACCCGCGCCCCAGAGGACCGGGCTACCTCCACCGTGCCATCGGCTGAGCCCCCGTCGACCACGACCACCTCGAAGTCCTTGAAGGTCTGGGCATCGAGTATCTCCAAACACCTCTTCAGATTCTTCTCTTCGTTCAGCGTTGGAATGACGACGGTCACCTGGGGCATCTTTCCCTTCCCCCCGAGGCCACTAAGCGATACAACTCGAGTAGTCGCTCCCCCACCCGCTTCAACTCGTGTTCCAGGGCGAATGTCCTGGCGTTACGGGAGAGTCGTTCCCGCAGGGACGGTGCTTCCGCCACGACGCGGATCGCGTCGCGGAATTCCTCCACTGAGTTGGCCTTGAGGCAGTGGAGCCCATGCTCGAGATAGGAGAATGCGGGTACGTCACGTACCACGATAGGCTTACCCAAGGCCGCGGCCTCCAGGAGCGCCAGCGGTTGGTTCTCGCCGTAGGTGGGGAAGAAGAAGAGGTCGCAGGCGTCGTACGCACCCGCGGGATCCTCCACGAACCCCGCGAACCGCACGTTCCTCGGGGCCTTCCTAATCACCCATTCCATGCGGGGGTAGAAGGCCAAGGGTCCCCACCTCTGTCCGAACCAAATGAACTGGAACTTTGGGAGACGCTCAGCCACGGCAATGAAATCCAGAACCCCCTTTCGGGGGAGGACATTTCCGGCCGAGTAAACGGTGAACCCCCGGAGGCCCAGCATCTCTCGCCACCGCTTCCTGCGTTCCTCATCGGGACGGAAGCGGGAGAGGTCCGCCCCGTTGCTCACCACGTGGACGGGACCCAACCCTCGCTTTGCGAGCATCGCGGCCGCGAACTCCGAAGGGACGAAAAGCGCGTCCGCTCGGGAATAAACTCGGTCGAGGAGCCTCTCGTAGAAGGGGGCGAGGAGGCAGGTGCCCGTGAAACCGCCTGCGAAATCGTAGCGGCCGATGGAGTGGGCGTGCATTATCACGGGAATCCCGCGCCTTTTGGCCCACCGCAAGGAACGGAGGGATCTCGGCCCGAACCAGTGCAGGTGGAGGACATCGTACTCGCCACGCGGATCAGTAGTAACCTCGACCCCCATCTCCTTCAGAGCCCGTAGGTGATTTACGAAGGCCCGATAGATCCCGGAACGGGCGAGGAGACGTGCGGCTTCAAGATATAGACAAACCTTCATCCTGCCAAGGATACCGTTCCTCATGGGATTTCAACAAAACGGCTTTTCTCAGCGCAAGAGGAGGGAGACCAAGTAGAGGAGGAGAAAGAAACCCAAGATAAGTGCCACAATGATCAATGTGGTGTAAAGTCCCATGCGAACGAGGGTCTGTTTCTCCCCGGCCGAAAGGTTGACCTTTCGAGGGTGGAGAAGTTCCAATTTTCGGGCCTTCTTAAGCATCTTCACCGAAGGCCCGATCTTCCCCTGTTTTCGATAGACGACGCCGAGGTTATGGTGAGCGAGGGCGTGGCGGGGATCCTCTTCTATTGCCCGCTTGTAGGCATACTCTGCCCGGGCGAGGTCACCCGCATCGAAATAAATGTTTCCCAAACGGAAGTAGATCGTCGGTTTCTCGATCCCGTACTTCAGAGCCTCGACGAGAAGGTCGATCCCCTCCTTGTACCGCTTCGCCCGGCGGAGTTCCTCGGCCCGTGCGAGCGCGGCCCGGCAGATCCGCCCCCGTTCTTCCAGGGTCAGTGCTTCCGGTTCCGGGAGCGGAGGTACGAGAGCCTCTCCTTCACTGCCTTTATATCCAGCCATGTGAGATACTTGGGACTCCCTTTTTTCTTGCTCGGGTTTCGTAGGAGGAAGCTCGGGTGGAACATGGGGAAGACCTCGATCCCTCCCTTCCAGGTATGAAAACGACCCCGGAGCTGGGTGATACCCTGGGATGTCTCCAGGAGCTTTTGGGTGGGGGTGTTGCCCAGGGTGACGATTAGGAGGGGGTTTACCAGTGCGATCTGCGCGGCGAGCCAATCCCAACAGGAGTCCATCTCTGCCCGGGTGGGGACACGGTTCCCCGGGGGACGGCATTTGACCACGTTGGTGATGTAGACCTCGTCGCGGCTAATCTCCACGGAGGCGAGGATCTGGGTGAGAAGCTGTCCGGCCTTCCCCACGAACGGTCGTCCGGTTTGGTCCTCGGTCTCCCCGGGGGCCTCACCGATGAGCATGAGGTCCGCCCGGGGGTTTCCCTCTCCGAAGACCAGATTGGTGCGGTTACTCCCCAAAGGACAGCGCTGACAGTCATGCGCTTGGGCGGCCAAAAGATCTAAGGTGAGCTCTATGGAGGCCTTCAATGGGCTTCCTCCTCGAAGCTCGAGCGGGCAACGGGAATCGAACCCGCGACCTTCGGCTTGGGACGCCGACGCTCTACCAACTGAGCTATGCCCGCTTCCGAAACCTTATTATACCCCTAGAAGAGACCTCCGACCATCAGGGGCTCCAAGGCCGGCATGGACTTTCCCTGGAGGAAGGCGAGCGTCGCCCCGCCGCCCGTGGAGAGGTGATCGAAGTTATCCTCCAGGCCGAACTGGATAACCGCTTCCCCCGTCTCTCCCCCACCGACCACCGTGAACCCCGGCGCCTCGGCCAGGGCCCTGGCGATGGCCGCGGTGCCACGTGAGAAGGGCTTGTACTCGAACGCACCCATGGGACCCGCCCAGACCACGGTGGCCGCATCCCGCAGTTTCTTGGAGAAGGCACGCACCGTCTCCGGGCCGATGTCCAACCCCATCATGTCCGGCGGGATCTTCTCGGCGGGGACCACAGTGGTCTCGGCGGAATCTGAGAGCTCCTTCGCCACCACCACGTCTCTTGGCAGCAGCAATAGGACGCCATTCTTATAAGCACGTTCAGCGATTTCCTTCACCTTGGGGAGCAGCTCTTCTTCCAGGACCGATTTTCCAATCTCATAACCTTTGGCCTTGAGGAAGGTGAAGGCTGCCCCACCCCCAATGAGGATCCCGTCCACCTTGGGGAGGAGTTCCTCCAGGACCCCGAGCTTGTCCTTGGCCTTCTTGCCCCCGATGAGGAGATAGTAGGGACGGTCGGGATCATCGCGGACCTTGAGGAGGACCCTCACCTCTTCCTGGAGGAGAAATCCGGCGTAGGGTCGCAAAAATTTCGTCACTCCTACCGTCGAGGCGTGGGCCCGGTGGCACACCGCGAAGGCATCGTTCACGTATAGGTCGAAGGGAGAAGCCAACTCCCCGGCGAACTCTGGGTCGTTTGCTTCCTCGCCTAAATGGAAGCGCACGTTCTCGAGGAGAATTACCTCACCGGCCCCCATATTCTCCGCGGCTTCAGCCACCACATCGCCGACACAATCCGGGACCAGAGGCACCTCACAGCCCAGAAGCTCTCCCAGGCGCTCGGCTACGGGGGCCAGTGAAAGTTCCGGAACAACCTTCCCCTTGGGCCGTCCGAGGTGTGAAACAATGATCACTTTAGCTCCCTGCTTCCGCAGCCAGTTAATGGTGGGGAGGGTCTTACGGATGCGGAAATCCTCCGCCACCTTTCCATCCCTCAAGGGGACGTTGAAGTCAGCACGAAGTAGGACCCGTTTCGTTTTTACATCGGCCTCTTTTACATCGTGAAGTCTGATCATATGGAGATCACCGGAAGGATTCTAGCCAGTGAATTTTGGAACGCAAAGGTGCAAGCAGGGTTAAAATGTGTGCGGGATGAATGCGTTACCGTTGATTCTCGTGGCCTTGCTCACGATCTTCATGGGCCTCTTGGAGTTGGATTGGACCCAGTTTTTCACCGATCCAGCTCGGGAGTTATTCCGGGAACTGGTGGAGGAGTTCCGGGGAAAACGGGACCTCGTGACAGTGTTGGAAGTGGTGGGTGTCGGAATGGAGCCCGTGGTGCTACGGTTTCAAGCATTGCTCGAGGAGGGGGTGTTTCGCGTAGAGCTCCTCGCGCCGGAAGAGGTCTCCGATCATATCTTCACATACCGGCAGGGGATCCTTGTGCACTATCGCCCATACGGCGGCGGGGTGCGTTTCGTGCGCGTCTTCCCGGAGGAACCGAACCTCGCAGGAGTAGCACTGGATTTAGGGAAGGTGAAACTCTCTCTCACGGAGGAGGTGCTCGGCGCCGGGTGGGATCGTTTCCCGAGGGCTCCGCTGGATCTATCGGGGCTCGCGGGCTCGCCCTCGCCTCCCCGGGGCTTCGCCCGTTCCACTCCGCCGCCTGCGCCATTGCCCGGACCGTTACGACTTACCCTTTCCCATCTTCCTGAGCCATTGGAAGAAGTGACGTTCTGGTTGGCCCGAGAAACGCACGCGATAAGGCGCTTCACCGTGGCTTTCCGGATGCAACGGGTGAACGTGCGAGTAGTAGAGCTCCGTTTCGACACAGGAATTTCGCTACACGAGATCCTGGAGATTCCCCCCGTGGTGGAGACGATCTGGTATGGGGGAATTCAGTCGATGTAACGTTTGAACTCCGAGAGGTTGAGCTCCTTGTCCACGAATTCCTCGAACCTCTGCTTCTCGTCCAGAGGTGACTGGTCCAGCTCTTCCGCGGGAAGATCGATGGCGGATTGGGCGAAGACTTCCTCCGAGATGTAAATGGGAGACGAGGTACGTAGGGCGAGGGCCACCGAGTCGGAGGGCCGGGCATCTATCTCCTTGACCTGGCCATCGGCGGTGCGCAGGTAGATCGTGGCGTAGAAGGTGTTCTCCTTGAGGTCGCTGATCACCACCTTCTCGAGCTTCGCCCCCGCGGCGTCCAGCAAGGACTTCATGAGGTCGTGGCTCAGGGGGCGCGGGAAAGGTTGCTTCTGGAGGACAGTGGCAATGGAGATCGCCTCCGCCTGCCCAATCCAGATGGGGAGGACTTTGGAGGAGTGCCGATCCCGCAGAATGATCACCGGTGCACCATTTTGGGGATCGATGAGGACGGCTTTGACCTCGGCTTCTCTCATCGCGCCTCCTGCAGGGAGGATTATACAGCCGCCGTGAACGGCCAACAATCGTCTATAATGGGACCGAGATGTGTGGAATTGTGGGTTACGCGGGTCATCGTGAGGCGAGGGAGGTGTTATTGGAGGGCCTGCGGCGCCTGGAGTACCGGGGCTACGACTCCGCAGGCTTGGCCACGGTCCAGGACGCAAGACTTCATTCGCTGCGGCGAGTGGGAAAGCTCTCCGAACTCATCAGGGCTGCGACGGAAACCCATCTCCCCGGAAAATACGGCATTGGGCACACTCGCTGGGCCACCCACGGCCTCCCCACCGAGGAGAACGCCCATCCCCATACGGACTGTGGAGGAAAGATCGCCCTTGTCCACAACGGGATTATCGAGAACTACCGCGAGCTGAAGGAGGGGCTCCTCGAAGCAGGCCATGCCTTCCGTTCCCAGACGGATACCGAGGTATTGGTACACCTCATCGAGGAGCACTACGGGGGAGACCTGTTGGAAGCGGTGAAACGGGCCCTGAAGAAGGTCCGGGGCGCCTTCGCCATCGCCGTCCTCCATGTGGACCACCCCCGGGAGATCGTGGCCGCCCGCCTGGGAAGCCCCCTGGTGGTGGGGAAGGGAGAGGGTGAGAACTTCCTCGCCTCCGACGCCCCGGCCCTCCTCCCCTATACCCGCACCATGTACTTCATGGAGGATGGAGAGGTGGTGCGGCTGCGGCCGGATTCGGTGGAGCTCTTCGATAGGGAGGGGAAGCCCAAGGCAGTTCCCTTCCACGAGGTCCCCTGGGATCCCTTGACCGCGGAGAAGGGGGGTTATCGCCACTTCATGGAAAAGGAGATCCACGAGCAGCCCCGTGCCGTGGGGGATACCCTGCTCGTGGGCGAGGGCGTCCCATGGGAAGGAGACCTCTCGGAGGAGTTCCTGCGGGAGCTGCGCGAGGTGGTGTTGATCGCCTGTGGCACTTCTTACCACGCAGCCCTTGTGGCCGAGTACCTCTGGGAGCCCCTGTTGGGGGTCCCGGTGAGAGCGGCCATCGCCTCGGAGTTCCGCTACAAGTCTCCCGCGGTGGGCCCAGGGACCCTGGTGGTGGGAGTATCCCAGTCCGGCGAGACGATCGACACTCTAGTAGCGGTGCGCCAGGCGAAAGCCCTGGGGGCGAAAGTGCTCGCCCTCTCGAACATCGTGGGCTCCGCCATCCCCCGGGAGGCCCATGCCGCCTTCTACACCCGGGCAGGGTTGGAGATCGGGGTCGCCGCCACCAAGACTTTCACTGCCCAGCTCATCGCTCTGGCGGTCTTGGGGATGCACCTCGCGTGCCTGCGCGGGAGGATCCCGGAGGAGGAGTTCGCGGAGCGCCTGGACGTCCTGCGGCGGGCGCCGGACCTGGTGGCGAAGTCCTTGGCGTTGGAGGGAGATATCGAGGCCCTCGCCGAACGATATTACAAGAAGGCGAACGCCCTCTACCTCGCCCGAGGAGTACTTTATCCCCTGGCGCTGGAGGGAGCCCTCAAGTTGAAAGAAATCTCATACATTCACGCTGAGGGTTACCCCGCCGGGGAGATGAAGCACGGCCCCATCGCCCTGATCGACGAGACGATGCCGGTCGTGTTCCTCATCTCAGGGGCGGAGCTCTGGGAGAAGTCCCTCTCCAACATGGAGGAGGTGAGGGCCCGCCGTGGGATCCTCATCGTCTTCTCCGACAGGGAATCTCCCGACCTCAAGGCATTGGCGGATCACCTCTTCCTCCTGCCCCAGGCCCCGCGTGAGCTCGTTCCACTGGTATTCGCCGCTCCCCTTCAGCTCCTCGCTTACCACATCGCCCGCCTGCGCGGAACCGACGTGGACCAGCCCCGCAACCTCGCGAAGACGGTCACCGTGGAGTGAGTTTTTCGGGATTTGGGTGTACGCTCTGAGGCGATGCTTAGGTTCGGTTTGACCGCACTCTTATCTACGTGGCCCTTGGCGGCCTTGGCTGCGGAGGGCGCGAAGGAGAGCCTGGGGACACAGCTCCTCGCCTTCATCGATTCAGCGGCCTACCTGATTGGGAGCGCCCTCGCGTGGCTAATCGGGCTCGTCCTCCCCGGTACCGTGGACCCTTCCCTGGTCAAGCCCCTAGGATACCTCGGGCTCCTGACGCTGCTGCTCCTCCTCTTCAGCCTCCTCGAGGCCGCGCGCAAGCTCATCTGGCTCGTGGTGATCGTGGGATGGGTCTTGATGGTCGCCCGGATCCTGATCGAGGCCTTCCGAGGCTAAAGCCCCTTGGAGATCATCCGGAAGGCTGCGTAGAAGAGGACGAGGCTGAAAAGCCGCCGCAGGACTGCCTGCGGGAGGGCCTTGCTTATCCGAGGGCCGATCTGGGCCCCGATGACGATTCCCGTAGAAAGGGGGAGAACGATCTCCCAATGGGTGTTCCCCTGAAGGGCATGCTCGATCGTGGCGATTCCCGCTGAAGGGATCATGACGAGGAGGCTTGTGGCCACCGCCGTGTGGATTTCCCTCCCGAGGAACAACGCGAACCCCGGCACCATGACCGTTCCCCCGCCCAATCCGAAGAGTCCCGCCGTGATCCCGGCCAGCGCCCCCACTGCGATCCCACCGTAGGGGTAGGAAAGGAGCTCCCGCGGCCGTCCCCCGAGATCCTTGGGGGTCTTGCCCAGGGCCATCACCACCCCCATGAGGGCCAAGAACGCTCCGAAAGCTACGAGGAGGCCACCGGCGGCCACGTGTTCGCTCAAGGTGGCGCTCCCCCAGGAGGTGAGGATCGCCGCCGGGGCGGTCCACAGGGCGAGTCGAAGGTCGCTCATTCGGGCCTTCCCATAGGCGAGCGAGGCTGAGAGGCCCATGAAGAGCACCCCGGCGATGCTCGTCCCCACCGCCTCCTGTGCCCTGCCCACGAACCCGGCGAGGACCAAGAGTGGCACCATAAAGGAGCCCCCGCCGATCCCGATCATGGAGGAGACGATCCCGATGGCAGCTCCGCTCACGAAGAGGATCAATATCTCCACGGCTTCCGAGGATACCGGGAACAGAAAGTCCGTGCCAAATATGCCTTGCAGTACAATGCCTTACCAAAGTGCCCAGGAGGCGAACGTGCTGAGAGTGAAATTCGTCCTTGTCGCGGTGGTGCTGTCCGTGCTGGTAAGCCCGGTCCTCGCCTGCGGAGGCGAGCCCGCGGAGGAGCTCCGGCTTCTCCCGGTTGCCTCGGCGGGAGCACTCCTCGGGGAAGAGGGTGGGAATGGGGGGCGAATGCTCTACGTGCTCATCCTCCCGGATGGGTCCGCAGTGGTCCTCCGTCCCCTTTCCCCCGAGGAATACAACGCGTTCCAGGTCCGCGCCGTGAGCTACGAGATCATCGAGCGCGAGATGCTCGCTTCGTGCTTCGTCCTCCCGCGGGTGAGCCCGGGAGAGATCGCGGGGATCACGCCGGAGCTGTTGCGGCTCCTCAAGCGGGCGGTAAATGAGATAAGCGGTTTTTCCGTGTTCGCAGAAGCGTCTCCCTTACCCTGAAGTTGTGTCCCGTAGTGAAGCAAGCTAGGATGGTAACCCGGTGAGAGGATGCCCATAGGCGGACAGGCCATCGTCGAAGGCGTCTTGATGCAGAACGGGGACCGGGCGGTGATCGCCGTGCGGAACCCTGATGGAGACATAGTAGTGGAGGAACTTTCTCCTCCGCGCAGGATCGGGAAATGGCGGGATGTCCCGTTCGTCCGGGGCCCGGTGCGCCTCTACGAGATGCTGTCTCTGGGGATGCAGGCCCTCTCCCGTTCGGCGGAAATCGCCTATGGGGAGGCGCAGAGTCGCGCGGAGTTCCTCTTCACCCTCGTGCTCGCCCTGGCGGTGGTGATCGGGGGGTTCGTAGTGCTCCCGGTCTTCTTGGCCGGGTTCCTCCCTTCCAAGAATACCCTCGCCTTCAACCTCCTCGAGGGGGCAATCAGAATCGCCCTCTTCCTCCTTTACATCTGGGGGATCTCATTTCTAAAGGACGTACGCCGCATCTTCCAGTACCACGGGGCGGAACACAAATCGGTGCATACCTATGAGGCCGGGGCCGGTTTTTCCCTCGAGGCCGCCAAACGTGCCTCGCCGCTCCATCCTCGCTGCGGGACGACGTTCATCCTCTTCACCGCGGTGCTAGCCATCCTCATCTTCTCGCTGATCCCAAGCCGCGTTTTCTGGGTGCGGATCGTGGGACGGCTCTTGCTCCTGCCGGTCGTGGTCTCCGTGAGCTACGAGATCCTGCGGCTCGGGGGGAAGTACCCCCACTCCCCCCTCCTCAAGCCGTTGGTACTCCCAGGCCTGCTCTTACAACGCCTGACCACTCGGGAGCCGGATGAGGGCCAATTAGAGGTAGCCATGGCCGCCCTGCGTCACGCGGTGGAAGAGGCGAGCGCCGCGAGTTCCCCGACCACCGAGTAGGGAATCCTGATCCTCCCGAGATATTCCTTGCCCGAGCCCGGGCCGTGGTCGTCGGAGCCCCCGGTAGATATGAGTCCATGCCGGTGGGCGAGCTTCCCCAATTCCTCTTCACCGATGTACACGGGGGCGTTCGAGAGTTCGTAGGGGTAGTAGACCTCCAAGGCCTCCATCCCTTGGGCCCGGAGTTCCGCGAGAATGGCGTCCCAGTCAGGAATGTCGAGGAAGCCCGGGTGTGCCAGGGCGGCCACTCCGCCGGCGGCGCGGATCGCTGCTATCACTTCGGCGGCCTGCGCCCGGGGCAGTGGCACATAGCAAGGCATATCGTTTCCGAGATATTTGTCGAATGCTTCCTGAGCGCTCGCGACGAGGCCCCGGGCGACCAGCGTGGCTGCGAGGTGTGGCCGTCCCACGGACTCGGTGGCCCGCGCCGCCACCTCCTCGTAAGTGATGTCGGTGCCGAAGAGTTCGTTACAGCGGGCGATCATGCGCTTCATCCGCCTGACCCGCGCCTCCTGCATCCACGCGAATAGCTCCAGCAGCGCCGGATGGCGCGGCTCGATGAAGTAACCGAGGATTTCCGCCCGCATCCCCGCCGCCTCGGCCTTTATCTCCACCCCGCAGATCACTTCCACCCCCTGGATGTCCGCGACGGGGGCGGTGAGTTCGGGAGAGACGGTATCGTGGTCGGTGATGGCGATACAGGAGAAGCCCAGGCCTCTGGCGCGGCGGACGGTCTCCGCGAGCCCCGCCGTCCCATCGGACCAGCGGGTATGTAGGTGGAGGTCAGCCCATCTATCCATATCCCCTCCCCGAAAGTGAGCATCGAGCTTACCCGAATTGCTCCCCGTTGCCAAAACTTCCAACTTGGAATAACCTCCCGGAGGGATGGCACAGGCGCCTTTCCCTGTGGAATACGCGGTCATGGGGCTCCTCGCCCGGGGCCCGCGGCATGGCTACGAACTCAAGAAGGAGATCGAACGCTCCCTGCGGCCCATCTGGCACATCGCCACCAGCCGCCTCTACCTCGCCCTGGCCCGCTTGGAGAACGAAGGATTGATCCGGGGGGAGCCCCAGAGCACCGGCGGCCGGTCCCGTCGGGTCTACCGCCTCACCGAAGCCGGAAAGGGGAAACTCTGGGAGTGGCTGCGGAGTCCCGTCCCCGCGCTCCGCGATCTGCGGGTCGAATTCCTGGCGAAGATCTACTTCCTCCTGGAGCTCGCCCCCACCGAGGTCCCCGGGCTCATCGCCGCCGAGATCGACACCTTGGAGCGGCTCCTGGACAGGCTCCAGCGCGGGGAGCCCCCCTATGCCGGTTCCCCCATCGCCGAGTGTGTACGTGGGTTCCGTCTCGGCCAGGTGGACGCGGCCCTCACGTGGCTGCGGACGCTTCAGGGGAAGTTCTCCAAGGAGGTGGTGCGGTGAGATCGCCCTTCTTCGTCGCGATCGTGTTGATCTGGGTCGCCCTCGGCTCCATCGCGGCGGGCACGGTCACGGTGGTCGATCAGGCGGGCAGGGAGGTCGTGATCTCCCCCCCGGTGCGGCGTGTGGTGAGCCTCTACGGGGTCGCCACCATGTATCTCTACGCCCTCGGCGTCCAGGAACGGCTGGTGCTCGGGACCTATGTGGGCCTGAAGCCGGGCTCCCCCCCGTGGGAGGCCCTTGTGTCGGTGGACCCGGGGCTCCCCGATAAGTACGCCCGCACCAGGCCGTCCCTGGAGGAGGTCCTGGCCCGGGAACCGGACCTCGTCCTCGCGAACCCGTGGAAGGACCCAGGGGCCGCCGAGGAGTTCGCCGCCTTCGGCGTCCCCGTGGTCCTCCTCCGCGCGGAGGACGTGGAGGGCATCAGGGGCGCGACCGAACTCCTGGGGAAGATCTTCGGCGTCTCCGACCGAGCGAAGCGGCTCCTCGCCTATTTCGAAGCGAATGTCCGCCGGCTCGCGGACTTCGTATCCGAGCGGGAGCTCCCCTCGCCCCGCGTGCTTTTCGTCGGGACGCGGCCGCTCCGGGTGGCGAGCGGCGAGATGTACCAGACGCAGCTGATCGAACTCGCCGGCGGGGATCCGGTGACGGCGGAGCTCCGGGGCTATTGGCAGGACGTGGACATCGAGCAGGTCCTCCTCTGGGACCCCGAGGTGATCTTCATCGCCCCTTACGGGAAGGTAACCCCGAAGGATCTCCTCACGGATTCGGTGTGGCAGGCGATCCGTGCGGTACAGGATAAACGCGTCTTCAAGATGCCGCGGGTGTTCGCGCCGTGGGACATCCCCACCCCCGAGTCGTTCCTCGGGCTTTTATGGATGGCGGCCAAGCTCCACCCGGAACTCGGGATCGATGTCGTCGCCGAGGCTGGGGTCTTTTACCGGGAGTTCTACGGGTACGAGCTCCCGGAGGATCTCATCGCGGTGGTCGGGGGGTGAAGAGGAGAGGGATTTGGCCCGCGCTCGTCCTCTTCCCCGTCGCGGCCGTCTTCGTCTCCCTATTCATCGGGCGCTACCCCATGGGCTTAGGCGAGGTGGTGCGGTCCCTTCTTTTCCTGGGCGGGGTGCCCCCTACCTCCCGTGCCCTGATCCTCGGGGTGCGGCTTCCCCGGGCACTGGGGGCGGCGTTGGTAGGGGGCTATCTGGCGGGGGCGGGGGCGGCGTTCCAGGGGATCTTCCGGAACCCATTGGTGGACTCGCGGATCCTCGGGGTAAGCGCCGGGGCCGCTTTCGGGGCCGCGCTGGCGTTGCTCCTCGGGATCCCGTGGTACCTGGTGGAGGGGTTCGCTTTCGCCTTCGGCCTCCTGGCGGTGTTCCTGGTGGTGTTGGTGGCGCGGCGCTTCGGGGGTTCGGTCCTCGTCCTCATCATCTCCGGGATCCTCGTGGGATCGTTGTTCAGCGCGTTCCTGGGGTTGATCAAGTACCTCGCCGACCCCCTGGACGTCCTCCCCGCCATCACCTACTGGTTGCTCGGGAGCCTCTCGGGGACGCGGTGGGACGCGGTGGGGAAGCTCTTCGTCGTATGCGTGATGGGGGCGGGGGCCCTTCTTCTCTTGCGGTGGCGGCTGAACGTCCTTTCCCTGGACGAACGGGAGGCGGTGGCCCTGGGAGTGAACGCGACGCGGTTGCGCACCTGGGTGATCCTCGCGGGGACGCTGCTCGTGGCCGCGGCGGTGTCCCAGGCGGGGATGATCGGGTGGATCGGCCTCATCACCCCCCACGCCGCCCGCGCCCTGGTGGGGCCGGATCACTCCAGGGTCATCCCGGCCTCGATGCTGATGGGGGCGGGGTTCCTGACCGTGCTCGACCTCCTCTCCCGGTCACTCATGGCGAGCGAGGTCCCTTTGGGAGTCCTCACCGGGATCGTGGGTGTCCCGGCGTTCCTCTTCCTCTTCATGCGGCACTTGGCCCGGGGAGGGGGGTGGAGATGACGCTTTCCGCCCGGGGGATCTCGTACGCCTACGTTCCGGGAAAGCCCGTGCTCCACGGCGTGTCGCTGGAGATCGACGCCGGGGAGACGCTCTTCCTCCTCGGCCCCAACGGCTCGGGGAAGACGACGCTGCTGGAGTGCCTTGGCGGCCTGCGCCGACCCCGGGAGGGACATGTTCTCCTCGGCGATGTCGACCTGTACAAACTCTCCCCGCGGGAACGGGCCCGGTCGATCGGCTACGTGCCCCAGGTGCACCGCCCCGTGTTCGGCTACAGCGTGCTGGAGGTGGTCCTCATGGGGCGGACGCCACACCTCGGGACCTTCTCCCCGCCGGGGAGGGAGGATCGCCGCATCGCGCTGGACGCGCTGGAGGCGGTGGGGCTCTCGGGATACGCGGGGCGCCCCTACACCGAGCTCTCCGGGGGCGAGATGCGCCTGGTTCTCATCGCCCGGGGGCTCGCCCAGGAGGCGCGGTTCCTCCTGTTGGACGAACCCGATGCCCACCTGGATCCCAAACACCAGCACGGTGTGCTCTCCCTGGTGCGGGGGTTCTCCTCTCGGGGCCTCGCGACGTTGGTGACCACCCACAATCCCACCCACGCCCTCCTCCACGCCCGCCGGGTGGCCCTGCTCCAGGGGGGCTCGATCCTCGCCCGCGGGCCGGCGGAGGACGTGCTGACGCCCGGGCGCCTGTATGAAGCGTACGGGATGGAGTTCGTGTTGTTGGTGGGGGAAGACGGCCACCGGGCCCTGGTCCCGGCTCAGGGGATTCCCTCCAGCGCCTCCACGGACAGGGAGAGAGGGACCGGAAGCGCTAGTTCCCGGGCGAGTTCGGAGAGCCTACCCGCGGCGTAAAACGGGAGATACGGATCATCGGGAAAGTGCCGGGGGTCGGAGATCCACTCCACCTCTATCCCCAACTCCCCCAAGGCGTCCTCCCACTCCGCCGGGTAGACCAGATCCTCCGGGGCGGCGTAGCTCGGGTGGAGGAGGAGGTAGGCCTTCCGCACGGGATAACCCCGCAGCTGGGAGAGCGCGAACTCGAACGAGTCCCGGGTGTTGAAGACGAGGTGCAGGGGCGCGATCCCCGTGCGCACACAGAACCGCGCGTCCATGGTGGTGAAGCAGTCCAGGAGCGCCAGCCCCTCCCGCGCCCCGGCGGCCCGGTACGCCCGGAAGGCCAGCGCGGAGTAACAGTCCGGGTGGGCGAAGGCAAGGCGCAGGACCCGGAAGCCGTGCCCCCGCGCGAACCCCTCCGCCGCGAGGACGAAGGGCTCCGGGGTCCCCCACTCCGACTCCCGGCGCCACCGGACCTCCCCGGGCGGGGGGAAGCGGCGGAGGTATTCCTCGGGGGGGACGTCCCCTAGGCCCCCGATCTGGAGCCATACCCCTGGGGAGAGCCCCACCTGGGGCCAGGTGTAGGTATCCTCGGCGATCACGATGGTCCCCCCGGGCCGGAGGCGCTCCCGGATGAACTCCCGGTACGCCGGGGGGAGGCCCAGGGCGCGCACGCGGAAGAGGGCGGCGTTGGCGACCAGATCCCGGTCGTGCAGGGGATCGTAATGGACGATGACCTCGGTCTCCCCGCCGCCGCGCATCCCCCGGAGGGCTTCACGGGCGGTGGCGACGTAAGCGTCCATATCGTCGGGATCGATCCGGTGGCGCGCCCCGAGGAGGTAGCAGGGCGGGAGGAGCGGGGCCCCCAGGAGGGCCGCCAGGTGGGCCGTGCCGCCGCTCGGGTCGCCCAGCACCACGGCGTCGTATCGCCGCCGGGGGTAGCGCTCGGTGTAGCGGCGGAAGGGCCCGTCCGGGTCCCAGGACGCGAACGCATCGAGCGGGTATCCCACGGAAAACGACATCCCGAAGCGGACGATGGCGAGGCGCCAATCCCGGGGGAGGTAACGCAGGAGCCGGAGGAAGGGGGCGGCGAGCTCCGGGTAAGGCTCGAGGAACCCCCGGCCGGGGCCGCCCAGGGCCCGGGCCACCTCCCCCACCGCCCGCGCCGCCGAATCGAACGGCAGCGGCTCGGGCCCTGTGGCTCCCGCGGCGAACGCGACCATCAACAACAGGCCCCCCGCCAACGTCCTCATCTCAGGGCCACCGCGGCATTGCCCGGCTCACAGGTACCCCCGTTCCCTCAACGAGAGGATGCCGCCTTTGGAGACGATCACGTGGTCCAGGACCTCGATCCCCAGGATCCTCCCCGCCTCCGCTAACTGGCGGGTGACCTCCAGATCGGCGGGCGTGGGCTCCAGCGACCCCGAGGGGTGGTTGTGGGCCAGGATCACCGCGGCGGCCCGGTCGGCGATGGCGTCGGCGAATACCTCCCGGGGATGGACCTGGCTCGAGTCCAGGAGCCCCACCGTCACCACCCGGACCTGGATCACCTCCCCGGCGCCGTTCAGGGTGAGGCCCAGGAAGTACTCCTGCTTTTTATCGGCGATGTGTTGCACGTAGGGGAGGACATCCCCGGGCCCACGGATCCGGGGTCGCCCCCGTCGGGCGAACCGGCGGGCGAGCTCGAAGGCGGCCACGATCTGACAGGCTTTGGCCACGCCGATGCCCGCGAGTTCGCGGAGATCCTCCACCGACCAGCGGGGGAGGTCCGGCCTTTTCCAGGACCATGCGGGCGAGATCCAGGGCGCTCCTCCCCGCGACCCCGGTGCGGAGCAGGATCGCCAAAAGCTCCGCATCGGAGAGCGCCTCCGGCCCCCGCTCCAAGAGCTTCTCCCGTGGCCGCTCGAAACCGGGCAGGTCCCTGATCCGCTTCCGCGCCATTATCCTCGCCCCCTCTCATAATAACGCCGCCCACAACTCCTTGCCTCTAAAGCGCACATCGGTCCAAACCCTCGAGTCGATCTCATGGTCAGGCGCCCTGGAATGGCGGGTAGTGCCCCGCGGAGTGTGTCCACCCAAAAGGCATGGTAGCCTTCCCACAAAAACGGGAACAGAAAGCAACCGTGTCGGAAGTCAAGGGGCTGCAAGCCCTGGTGACCAACCAGCATCGTCTCTTACCATGGCGTTGAGGATCACCAAAAGCTTGCGCATGCATGCTACCAGTGCCACCTTCGTTGGCTTT
>Ga0209426_1000197_pt1 | contig 88716 bp, 73 predicted proteins | sample Deesub1362B_J571_FD_187697 | JGI IMG/M metagenome (GOLD analysis project Ga0209426, IMG submission 187697) | Deep oceanic, basalt-hosted subsurface ecosystem from Juan de Fuca Ridge flank, Pacific Ocean, CORK Borehole 1362B_J2.571 (SPAdes)... ... | reverse complement strand
CAAAGGTTACAAGACTTCTCGGTGCTGTCCCCAATCCTCTTTCAAGAAATGCTGAAATAGTTTTTGACCTGGCACATAAGGAAAAGGTTAACCTCTTAGTATACGATGTTACTGGAAGATGTGTCCAGAAACTTATTCGGGGCAGAATCTTAAAACCTGGAAATTACAGGGTTAAATGGAACACAGAGAAAACTTCTCAGGGTGTTTATTTTATAAAACTTGAAACCGAAACTTATAAGGGAATTAAAAAAGGAGTTATACTGAAGTAATCCGTGTAATCTGTCGCATTTATGCCTGCTTTGCATCAGGCTTTGTCACTTCACCTATGAAACCAACTTTTTTCTCGGGTTGCTCGAATACTTTTATCTCACCGAATTTTTCTTCAAATTTTTTCAGGTTATCACCAAGAGCATTATAAAGCATCTTTGCATGCTGGGGAGTCATGACTATTCTTGCAAACACTTTTGCCTTGTTAACCCCTGGCATCACTCTTGCAAAATCAAGAATAAATTCAGAAGGAGAGTGAATTATCATCACCATATTTGAGTAAATCCCCTCTGATTCTTTATCTCCTATCTCCACCTGTATAGGAGGTTGCTGTGGTTTTTGCATTCTCACCTCCTTTTTATAAAATTAAATAAATACCACAACTTGGACATATATTGAGTTCTTTATTTGGGTCCTTTATGGCGAAAATATAAGTGGGGAGTTTCTGGTTGCAGTTGTTGCAGGAACCTTCTGTTACTGATGCGAGTCCAAAACCATACCTTTTCCTTAACCTCTCATAATTGTCCTGAATTTCAACGGGTAATTTTTTGAACTCTCTTTCTCTCTTTTTTTCCCATGTGGAGACCATCTTATTGGATATGCTAAAAAGTTCTCTATATTTCTCATCTCTAAAAATTTTGAGTTTTTCATCCAGGTCATTCAAAACAATGAGAATTTTTAAGACCTTGTTCATTCCTCCTCCAGAGAAGCAAGGTATTCTATAAATTCATTCTCATCTTCTATTTTTAAATATTTCTTGTCCCTTGCCAGTTTCCTTGAAATCTGGGCTATCCTACCAAGTGTAATTAAATATCTTGATTCAGGGTCTCTTGGTGAAGCACAGAGCAAAAAGAAAAGATTAACAGGTTCTCCATCTATTGCATCAAAATCTACTCCCTTCTTACTTCTTCCAACAACAAGATAAACTCTATCAAGGACAGCACTTCTACAATGAGGTATCGCTATTCCTTTTCCTATACCCGTAGAACCTATCTGTTCTCTTTTCTTCAAAGTATCAAGCACTATTTTTTTCTTATCTTCAGGAAAATCAAGAACCTCTACAAGCTCTTTTAAAACATCATCCTTTTTTGTAGATGTTAAATTTAATATAACACCTTCTGGTCTTAAAAGTTCTTTGAACATAGCTTATACCTCCTTAAATTTGTTTATAAAGCCAAAAGCATATTCATAAACTTCTTCTATAAAATTTTTTAAAAATTTATTGAGCGGAGATGAAAAATTTTTCAGGACATCATTTGCTTCAGAAAAAAAGAGCTTACTCTTCTCTACAGACTTTTCTATACCTCCATTATTCAGGACTATCTCTTTAATTTTATTTTCATTAAAACCATCTTTTTTAAATTTGAATTCGGGTAGAATGTTAAAAATTTTATCCTTTGTATATATTATGGGAAGCGTGACTTTACCCTGTATTATATCTTCACCCTGAAGGAAATCAACAAGGTCATCCAGTATCTGATAAAGTATACCGAATTTTTTACCGAATTCTCTGAACCTCTCATCATTCTGATTTCTATAAAGGGAACCAAGCACGCTTGCAGATTCAAAAAGTGCTCCTGTTTTTTTATATATAAGGTCAATATAAAAATCTTCATCAAAGGTGTCCTCTCTTTTTGTAAACTCCTCTATCATCTCTCCTTCACACATGAGAACAACCGCTTTTGAGATCTCTTTAAAAAGCAAAGGGTTTTCTGTAAGGGAAATCCAGTGAATAGCAGTAGAAAAGGTATAATCTCCAATAAGCACTGCTGAATGATTACCAACGAGTCTGTTCATTGAAGTTTCATTTCTTCTCAAATCAGCTTCATCTACAACATCATCATGGATAAGGGATGAAAAATGGACGAGTTCAACTGCCGCTGCGGTTTTTATTAAATTTGTATCATAGCTATCAAAAGCATGAGATGTAAAAAGAGTCAGAGCTGCCCTGAGTCTTTTGCCTTCCTTATAGATAGGGGAAACTTTTGGAAAAAAGTCTTTATGAAAAATTTTATATATCTCTTTGTTTACTTCATCAAGAGATTCTTTAATATGCCTATAAGATTTAAAAATCATAGAAACCAGTTTATTATAAAACTTAAATACATTCTAAGTCAACCTGAAAAGAGTCTGTGTATTTCTAAATGTTTTATCTGCAATTTCCCGGGCAGATTTTCCTGTAATCAGTGAAATTCTTTCCAGTGTGTGAATTATATAGGCAGGTTCACATCTGCCTTTCAAAGGTCTCGGAGTAAGATAGGGGGCATCGGTTTCTATAAGCAACCTGTCAAAAGAAGTATTTTTAAGTGCTTCTATAAGTTTTTTTGAATCATAAGTTATTGAACCTGAAAATGATACATAAAATCCCATTTTCTGGACAAAATCTGCCTCCTGTTCCCCACCTGAGAAACAATGAAATACGCCCTGCAGGCCCCTGTATTTTTTTAATATCGCAAAAATATCATTAAAAGCTTTTCTTGTATGAATAATCAGAGGTTTTTTGTACTTTTTAGCCAGATGGATATGGGCTATAAATGAATCAACCTGCTTCTCTTTTGTTGAATAATTCCTGTAATAGTCCAGCCCTGTTTCCCCCACTCCTATAACATTCTTCTCCTTAATAAGAGCCTCTATTTCATCTATACACCCTTCAAATCCATCTGCATCATGGGGATGAATTCCCACTGAAGCGTATATTAAATCCGGGTATTTTTCTGACAGCCTGACAGCAAGATATGAAGATTCAATATCATAGCCGGGAACAATGATCTTTTTAACCCCTTTTTTAAAGGCCCTCTCTATAACCTGTTCAAAATCATTGTCAAAAGTATCCTCATTAAGGTGTGCATGGGAATCAAATATTCTCATTTAACAATGCTTCCAGGTGGAACATCCTGTTCTGGAACAAGAAGAACAGGTTTGCCATCCACTTCTGCTGCAAGGAGCATACCTTCTGATAGAATACCCTTTATTTTTCTCGGCTCAAGGTTCAGAATAACCACTATCTTCTTTCCTATGAGTTCAGAAACTTCGTACACATCTCCTATACCTGCAACAATAGTCTTCTCAGAATTACCCATATTTACAAAGATTTTTACAAGCTTATCGGTTCCAGGAACTTTCTCAGCGCTTTTTATTTCACCGACTCTCAGGTCCATTTTACTAAACTCTTTAAAACTTACAAATTGTTTTTTTTCTTGCCTCTGTTTTTCCATAACTTCTACCTCCTCAATTTTTCTAAACAATATTTCTGGCTTTTCAATCTGAGTGCCATCTATAAAAGGGTTATCCAGTATATTTATATCAAGATCATCCTGCTTTAAAATTTTACCAAGCTTTTTACAGGAAAAAGGAATAAAAGGGTAGAATAGAACTCTAAGAGAATTGATCACGGCTATGGAATAGCTTAACACACTACCTGCATTTTCTCTACTTTTCTTGATTTTATCCCATGGTTTTGCAAAATCTATGTATCTGTTTGCTTCGCTGGAAAGGTTTATTGCCGACTTAAGTGCATCTCTAAATTTAAAATTATTCATAAACTCCACATAATTTCTCTTTGTTTGTTTAATTGTTTCCAGTAATCTGTTTTCCAGTTCTGTGGGATCCTTTCTATCAGGAACTCGCCCTGAAAAATGTTTTTGAAGAAAAGTTATAATTCTCTGAACCAGATTCCCAAAATTATTGGCAAGGTAATTATTGACATTCTGTATCCATTCATCATAGGAAAACTCAGAATCTTTGGTTTCAGGTAAAATAAGGGAAAGCCCAAATCGTAAATAATCAGGATGATATTTGTCAATATAATCCCTCACCCACATGGCGACTCCCCTGCTGGTTGACATCTTGCCACCACCCATATTCAGATATTCATTTGCGGGTATATTATCCGGAAGTATATAATTTCCATCCGCCATTAACATTGCAGGCCATATTATCGCGTGGAAAACAATGTTGTCTTTTCCAATAAAGTGAACCATCTTTACTTTCTCGTTCATCCAGTATTCTTTCCATAAATCAGGCTTACCAATTTTCTCAGCCCATTCTTTTGTCGAGGAAATATAACCTATAGGTGCATCAAACCATACATATAAGACCTTTCCCTTTGCCTCTTCAAGAGGAACAGGAACACCCCATTCCATGTCCCTGGTAATTGAACGAGCTCTGAGTCCTTCTTTTATCCACGAAAGAGCATAATTTAAAACGTTTGGTTTCCAGTAATCTTTTTTACTGAGCCAGTCATACAACTTCTTTTCTAAATCGGGTAAGAGAAAGTAATAATGAAATGTGTCCTTTTTAATTGGGGTTCCACCACATATTTTGCATCTGGGACTCAATAAAGAAGCAGGGTCAAGCCACCTGCCACATATCTCACACTGGTCTCCTTTGGCACCAGGGCTTCCACAATGAGGACATTCGCCCTCTACATACCTGTCTGGTAAAAATCTTTTACAGCTCTCACAGTATAGGGTCTGCTCTTCTTTTTTCTTTATATAACCTTTATTATATATATTGAGGAAAAACTCCTGTGCAAGCCTGTGGTGAATTGGTCTTGCAGTACCTGAAAAATGTGTGAATTCAACACCAATCTTTTCAAATGTATCCTTTATCTCATCATGATACTGTTTTACCAGTTCAGAAGGAGAAATCTTTCTTTTTTCAGCCTCAATAGTTATGGGAACACCATGTTCATCAGTCCCGCATATGTGTATGGCATCCTCTTTTAATAAATATTTTTTAAACTTGAAGTATATATCCGCAGGCAGATAACATCCTGCAAGATGACCTAAATGCACCGACCCATTTGCATAGGGCAATGCACTGGTTATAAGGATTCTCATTTTTAGCCTTTCTTTAAAAATCTTGGTTTTTTCCCGCCTGTAACAACACTTTCATCAACAACACATTTTTTGTATCTGTGTTTTTTAGAAGGCAGTTTAAACATGGTATCAAGTAAAATTTCTTCAATAATACCTCTTAAGCCTCTTGCTCCCATACCTCTATTTACAGCCATTTCTGCTATAATATCAAGAGCCTTAGAGGTAAATTCTAACTTAATCCCATCCATTTCAAATATCTTTTGATACTGTTTTATAACAGCGTTTTTGGGCTCTACAAGGATTTTTTTCATATCTTCCTTTGAAAGTCTGTCCAGGGTGGCAATTATGGGTATTCTTCCGATAAATTCAGGAATTATACCATACTTTATAAGGTCTTCAGGTAATATTCTGTTATTAACGACATTTTTTTCTTCGGTTTTGCCAAAACCCACCCTTCTTTTTCCTTCTCTAAACTTTATTATGTCTTCAAGACCATCAAATGTGCCACCACATATAAACAGAATATTCCCGGTATAAATCTGTATGTAAGACTGTTCTGGATGCTTTCTACCACCATAAGGAGGCACATTGGCAACTGTTCCTTCTAAAATTCTGAGAAGTGCCTGCTGAACACCCTCACCTGAAACATCTCTTGTAATTGACGGAGAATCTCCTTTTCTTGCGAGTTTATCAACTTCATCAAGATAAACTATACCAATTTCTGCTTTCTTTACATCATAATTTGCAGCTTGAATGAGTCTTAAAAGAACATTTTCAACATCTTCGCCAACATAACCTGCTTCTGTAAGGGGAGTCGCATCACATATTGCAATCGGGACATTTAGAATTTTAGCCAGGGTTTGAGCAATCAGAGTTTTACCAGTTCCTGTTGGTCCTATCAAGAGAATATTACTTTTTTCAAGCTCGGGCTCGGTCTGTTCTCCGTATAGAATCCTTTTATAATGGTTATAGACTGCAACTGATATAACCTTTTTTGCATCTTCCTGACTTATTACATAATCGTCAAGCCCTTTTTTAATTTCTTCAGGAGAGGGAATCTTCTCAAACTCATAAAAAACTCTTCCCGGAGCTTTTTTATCAAACATCAGGTCATGACAGAGTTTAACACAATCCTCACATATGCTTGCTTCAAGACCGGTAAAAATTCTCTTAACTTCAAGGGAATTTCTACCACAGAAAGAACATTTTGGAATTCCTTTTGGGGTCGGGCTCTTTGTCATTTCATTTCTTTCCTGCTTACAATTACCTCATCAATTAAGCCATATTCTTTTGCCTCCTCAGGAGACATAAAAAAGCTTCTATCAGTATCTTTTTCTATTTTATTCAATGGCTGTCCTGTGTGTTTTGCAAGTATCTCGTTCAGAATCTTCCTTATTCTCATTATTTCATCGGCATGTATTTTAATATCTATTGCCTGTCCCTGGACACCTCCTATTGGTTGATGTATCATTATTCTTGAATGAGGAAGAGCATATCTTTTATCTTTATGCCCTGCGCATAAAAGAACCGCAGCCATTGATGCAGCCATGCCCATGCATATTGTAACAACATCAGGTTTTATGTATTGCATTGTATCGTATATTGCAAGACCTGATGTGACATATCCGCCAGGAGAATTGATGTAAAGATAGATATCCTTCTTGGGGTCTTCTGCTTCAAGAAAAAGAAGCTGCGCTATTACAACATTTGCAACCTGGTCATCTATAGGAGTTCCCACAAACACAATTCTATCCCTCAAAAGTCTTGAGTAAATGTCATAGGCTCTCTCAATTCTACCTGTTTGTTCTATAACTATTGGTATGTACTGAGATTTCATTCTATAACCACCTCCGTTTTTACTCTTGATTTTAAGAAATCCATTGCCTTTCTCCTTAAAATCTGTCTTTCAACAACTCCAAGAATACCTCGTTTTTTGAGGTTCGCTTTAAATCCCAGAAAATCAGCATTATACTCCTTTGCCATTTTTCTTACTTCTTCATCAATTTCTTCCTGAGAAACTTTAAAATTTGCCTTCTCAGCAACCTTATCAAGGAGTAACCTCGCTCTTACTCTCTCCCTTGCCGCTTCTCTGAATTTTTCTTTAAATTCGCCTTTTTCATTTTGAGGTATCTTGTATTCATCCATCATTGCATTAAGTTCGTCCTCTACAAGACTTTCAGGAATATCAAACTTATTTATTTCAAGCAATTTTCTCAGTATTTCATTTTCCATATCCCGTTCAGCCATTCTTGAAGCTTCTTCCTGAAGCTCCTTTTCTATCTTATTTTTAAATTCCTCAAGATTTTCAAAATCAAAACTCTTTGCAAACTCATCATCAATCTCCTGCAGAACTTTTCTCCTCACATCCATCACATTAACCTTATAAACATAATTCTTATCTCCTTCCCTGGTTCTGATTTCAACGTTTTCTCCAACTTTTTTACCTTTTAAATTTTCATAAAATATAGGAGCAACATTTTTTTCATCAAACTCAAATTTTTCTTCTTTCTCCTTTGCAAGAATATTTCCTTTTTCATCAAAAATATTGTATTTAACCTGAATAAAATCTCCATCTTCTATGCCCTCTTCTTTCGGATAAAACTCTGCAAGTGTTTCCTGATAGTATTTCAATCTTTGTTCTACATCCAGAGGGGATACCCTCTTCACCCTTCTCTGGATAGGTAAGTTGTCATAACCTGTGACATCAAAATCAGGTATAACTTCAAACTCCACCTTTACTATCCAGTTATTACCTTCTCTAACTTTTCCCTTTATATAAACAGGAGGTATAATCTTAAATTTATTTTCCTTTGTCATCTCATAAACCTTATCTCCTGTCAAACTCTCAATTGCATCATTCTCTATTTCTTCCCTGTACTTTGCTATCACCATATCAACAGGTGCCTTACCCGGTCTGAAACCTTTGACAGATACTGTTTTCCTGTATTTTTCAGCCACTTCTTTTATTTTTTTATCTACATCTTCCTCTTTCAGTATTATTTCCATTTGTTTTTTTGTTTCCATTTTTCTCTCCACAAATTTTTTAATTTATAATAATACTTTATTTTAATGGAAAAGTCAAATAAATTCAAATGTGGAATGGTCAGAGGTAAAAAGAGCTCAGCTCACAAATGAAAAGTTAGAAAAAACATACGCCAACTATAAACCACTAACCATAACCCGACTTTGTCGGAGTAAGAATCCTAAACTTTCTTCTCTGCTGATTCTTTCTTTTTTAAATAATCTTCTATTGCTTCTTTTATCCCCTGTTCTGCTAAAAGAGAGCAGTGATACTTCGTGGGAGGAAGACCGCCCAGTGCCTCTGCAACTCTCTGATTTGTTATCTCAAGGGCTTTTTCAATTGTCTTACCCTTTACCATTTCTGTAACCATTGAAGAAGTGGCAATTGCCGCAGCACATCCGAAAGTTTCAAATTTACAATCAGCAATTTTATCGTCCTCAACCTTTATGTATATATACATCACATCACCACACATCGGATTTCCCACTTTTCCAATACCATCAGGATTTTCAATTCTTCCCATGTTTCTGGGATTTCTGAAGTGTTCAAGAACTTTGTCCGTATACATCTTACACCACCTCCAGCATTCTTTCAAGGGGCTTTTTTGCCCTGTCCATTATTTCCCTGTCAATTATAACCTCTTCTTTTTCATTTAAAAGAGATTCATAAACATCTTCAATTCTAATTTTTTTCATATTATGACACATTTTTGATGTTCCTGCAGAATAAAATTCCTTATCAGGAATCTCTTTTCTCATCCTGTGAATAAGACCTTCCTCTGTTCCTATTAAAAATTTTTTGTTATTTGAATTTTTTGCAATTTTTATCATACCCGAAGTGGACGCAACCTCATCAGCCAGGGCTATAATATCAGGGTCACATTCAGGATGAACTATCAGAAGCGCATCAGGGTGGGCATCCTTTGCCTTTTTAACCTCATCATATTGAAACCTTTTATGAACATAACAAAAACCCTTAAACGGTATTATCTCATTTTTAACAAATCTTGAAACATAATTCGCCAGATTTTCATCAGGAAGAAATATTATCTTTTCTGAATCCAGAGAGTTTACAACTTTTAAAGCATTGGCAGAAGTGCAGCATATATCAGAAATCGCTTTAACATCTGCATTTGTATTTACATAGGACACAACAATAGCATCAGGATATTTCTTTTTGAGCTCCGAAACATCTTTCACAGTTACCATATCTGCCATGGGGCATCTTGCATCAATTCTGGGTATCAAAACCTTTTTATCAGGATTTAAAATCTTCGCCATCTCCGCCATAAAGATAACTCCGCAGAAAACTATAATCTCAGCATCAACTTCTCTGGCTTTTCTTGCAAGTTCAAAGGAATCCCCTATAAAATCAGCGATTTCCTGAACCTCGAGCCTTTGATAGTTATGAGCCAGAATAACCGCCTTTTTTTTCTGTTTAATTTTTAAAATTTCTTCCTTCATTTGTTTTTCTCCCAGAAAGGTGACATCTGCCTTAATTTATTTATAATTCCGGGCAAAACCTCTTTAATTTTCTCAACATCTTTTAAGTTGTTTATTTTACCAAAACTGAATCTTATACTTCCATGAGCAACCTCATGAGGTAAACCCATTGCAAGTAAAACATGGGAAGGCTCTAAGGAGCCTGAAGTGCATGCAGAGCCTGAAGAAACAGAAATCCCTTCAAAATCAAGATTCAGAAGTATTGACTCCCCTTCAATGTATTTAAAACAAACAGTGAGTATATTGTAAAGTCTTTTTTCGGGATGTCCGACAACAATAACATCAGGAATACTTTCAAGAATAAATTTTTCCAGGTTATCTCTCAGTTCCTTAATTCTTTCTCTATCTTTTTCTATCTCTTCCATCGCAAGCTCAGAAGCTTTTCCCATACCTATTATTCCAGGAACATTTTCGCTTCCTCCTCTTCTTCTTTTTTCATGATGTCCTCCATGGATAAGACTTTCCAGCAAAATGCCTTTCCTTGCATAGAGAGCACCTATGCCTTTTGGCCCGTAAAACTTATGGGCTGAAAGACTGAGCATATCCACGCCCAGTTCCTTAACATCAACTTTTTCCAGCCCCACCATCATGCATGCATCGGTATGAAAAGGGATTCCCTTTTCCCTTGCTATCTCTGATATTTCCTTCACCGGTTGAATTGTCCCCACCTCATTGCTTGCAAAAATAATTGTAATCAAAATCGTGTCATCCCTTATTGCTTTTTTAACATCATCAGGATTAACAAGTCCGTATTTGTCAACATCAAGATATGTAACATCAAAACCTTTTTTCTCAAGGTATTTCAAAACATCAAGAACTGAATGATGTTCTATCTTCGAGGTGATTATGTGACCTTTACCTTTTTTAAAAGCAATTCCCTTTATTGCCAGGTTGTTTGCCTCGGTTCCCCCGGAAGTAAAGACTATTTCATGAGAATCGGCGTTTATAAGCTCTGCAACCTTTTTTCTCGCGATTTCAACATGCTTTCTTACTTCCTGCCCCTGAAGATGTATTGAAGATGGATTTGCGTATTTCTCCTTTAAAAAGAGAAGCATTTCATTCAAAACCCTCTCATCAATGGGCGTGGTTGATGTATGGTCACAATATATTCTTTTCATCCTTCCTCCAGAATTTTATGTATTTTTTTCTTTTTTAAAAAATTATTTATTTTTTTGTTTAAATCGACCCATATGCTTTTTGTCAGGCATTTATCAGCAATAAAACAAAATTTATCATCTCTTATACAGGGAACTATCTCAACCTCACCCTGAAGGGCATCAAAAATATCGTAAAGGCTTATGTCTTTGAGACTCCTGCTGAGCATATAGCCTCCGCCCGGTCCTTTTACACTCTTAACTATTTTTCTTGCTTCAAGATAGGGCATTATCTGCTTCAAATACTTCTCAGGTATATTGTTTCTTTCTGCAATAATTTTTAAACTTAAAGGAGCTTTTTTTGCTCCCTTTTCAAGTTCCATAAGAACCCTTATCGTATAATCTATTTTTCTGGGTATTCTTAACATAATAAGTTAGTTTATAAGTAACTTAAGTTATATATTATAAGGGATTTTCTGTAAAAAAACAAGTCAAGGAGAGTAGCAGGTGAAAGGTAACAGGTGGAAAGTGGAAAGTAAAAACTTAAAAGCAAAAAATTCGGGTTTCGGAACCACCCTGCCCTTACCGACTGTCTTGCAAATCCCGCATTTTTCACCCGTCTCGCTTACTTATAAAAGCGATTAACGCATATAATTGAACTTCTAATGGTATAATCTGGCTCATTGACTGTAAATCATTTATCCCTTTATAATGAACAATTCAAAAAATGATATAAATCCGGAGGAAAGATGAGGACGATTTTATTCACAGGGCATGGTGGATGTGGAAAAACAACTCTTGGGGAAGCATTACTCTATAAATCAAAGGTAACCACAAGGCTTGGTAGGACTGACCAGGGTTCATCAATTCTTGACTATGACCCTGAAGAAATTGAAAGAAATATATCCATAAACCTATCATTAGCACATTTTGACTACAAAAATGAACATTTTCAAATAATAGATACTCCTGGTTTTCTGGATTTTCAGGGTGAAATATCAGCAGGGTTGAGAGTTGCAGATGGTGTAATAATCATTGTGGACTCCACATCAGGAGTTCAGGTTGGAACAGAGATATTCGGGCAGATGGTTTTCGATAATAAATTACCTGCAATGGTTTTTGTAAGTAAAATGAAATCCGAGAATTCAAAACCTGAAGGCATAATTTCTGCACTTAAAGAGAGTTTTGATGGTATTTCCTTTTTTCCCCTCCAGTTTCCAAAAGGCAAAGGTCCGGGCTTTGAGGGTATTTTAAATGTATTTGATGAAAATTTACCGGAAGAATTTAAAGGTCTAAAAGAAAAACACATAGAGTCAGTGATAGAGCTTTCTGAGGACCTGGTAAACAGATACCTTGAAGGTGAGGAAATAGGAACAGATGAACTTAAAAGAGTACTTGCCGAAGGCATCAAAAAAGGAGAAATTGTTCCTGTGCTTTATGGAGATTCAATTGAGGGTACAGGTATAGAAGAGCTTTTAGATGCAATAATAAAGTATTTTCCCTCACCTGAGGAAAGAAAATATAAGGCTTTTGATTCAGAAAATAATGAAGTGGAAATTTCGTCTTGTAATTCAAAACCTCTTACATCTTTTGTATTTAAAACGCTTTCAGAACCTCATCTTGGGGAGATATATTATTTACGAGTTTTTCAGGGGACATTAAAATCAGGTTCAGAGGTCTTGAATACAGTGACAGGGACAAAGGAAAAAATAAACCAGATATTTAAAATAAGGGGTAAAGAAAGAAAAGAGGCCAATGAACTTAAATCTGGAGAGATAGGAGCGGTTGTTAAATTAAAAAATACTCATACTTCGGATACACTATGTGCACCTGAGAACCCTGTAAAATTTGCTCCTGTGGAATTTCCCGCACCTTCAATTTCTACTGCTATTGTGCCTCTGACAAAACAGGATGAGGAGAAGGTAATGGAAGCACTCTCCAAGCTATCTTTTGAGGACCCCACTTTTAAATTTCATTATGACCCTGAATTAAAACAGAGAATAATAGAAGGACTCGGTGAGATACATCTTGAGGTCATAATTTCAAAGATGAAAAGAAAATTTGGGGTGAATGTAAAAACCGAGAAGCCAAAAGTCCCCTATAGAGAGAGCATAAGAAAAACAGCTGAATCTATGGGTAAATACGTAAAGCAAACCGGTGGTAGAGGGCAGTATGGAATATGTTTTATAAGAATAGAACCGAAAAAAAGAGGTGAAGGATACGAATTTGTCAATGACATTTTTGGAGGAGCAATTCCTTCAAATTTTATACCTGCTGTGGAAACAGGTATTAAAAAGGCAATGCAGGCCGGGATTCTTGCAGGATATCCCGTTGTTGACGTCAAAGTAACTCTTTATGACGGGAAGTATCACCCTGTTGATTCATCAAACATCGCCTTTGAAATTGCGGGCAGTATGGCTTTTAAAGAAGCCCAGCAAAATGCAGACCCTTATCTTCTGGAACCCATTTATGAGGTGGAAGTAATCGTTCCTGAAGAATACATGGGAGACATAATTGGTGATTTGAATGCAAGAAGGGGTAAAATACTCGGAATGGAACCGATGGGTAAAAAACAAAGAATAAAGGCGCTTGTCCCTCTCGCTGAAATGTACAAGTATTCAAACACATTGAGAAGTATAACAAAAGGTAAGGGTATTTTCTCAATGAGGTTTAGTCATTATGAGGAGGTACCCAGAGAAATTGCAGCAAGAGTAACAGAGGAATCTAAAAAGGAGAAGAGTGAATAAAGCAATTATCCTCCTGATTCTACCGTTTTTTACAATCTTCTGTTTTAAATCAGTTAAGCTTCCTCAGGATTTTGAAATCAAAATTTCTGTATGGATCAATCTGATGCCGGGTCCTGTTCAGGAGGATATTTCTAAAAAAATAAAAGGGATAATAGAATTTAAAGGCACTTTTGAGCAAGAGATTGAGCTATTAGAGGTTTATATCTTAAAACAGAAGAAAAAGTTAAGAATAGATTTTGAAAAAGATAAAAAGAATTATTATATTCTCAAAGGTTTCCCTGTTTTAAAGCCAGAACAGGAGATAGATTTTTTAATCATATTTAAATATAAAAACAGGGAATTTGAAAAAGAAATTAAAAAAATTAAAGCAGGAGCGGTTTATTGATGAAATTTTTGCTCTATATTTTAATGGTTTTTAATTTCAAGGTTTATGACACACCTTATGATGCGGGAGGTTCTCTCACCATAAACTGGGAATGGCCAGAACAGGTCAGAGGCAAAAAAACAGACTCTGTCGTTATATACAGGTCAGAATCATACGAAGGAAAATTTGAGAGAATAAAGGCTCTAAGAACAATACTGAATGTTTACAAAGATAACGGGCTTAAAAACAACAAAGAATACTTTTATAAGATAAAAATTTTCTATCAAGATACTGTTTTTGAATCAGAAAAAATAATTTCTGCAATCCCAAAAGTTCAGTATTTTCATTTTGGAAGACTGAATATAATGATAGGCATATTCCTTTTTGTTGGATTTATAATATTCTTCGTCACAAGAGCCAAAAAGGGAATAAGTCTTTTTCTAAGGAAAATACCAGGGCTTGATGCGGTTGAAGAGGCAGTTGGAAGGTCAACAGAAATGGGAAGACCGATTTTGTATATCCCCGGTCTTTCAACAATTTCTGATGTCGCAACAATTGCCTCTTTGAACATCCTTTCACAGGTGGTTAAAAAAGCTGCAGAATATGAAACTCCAATAATTGTGCCCAACAGAAATCCTGTTGTATATACAATCGCAAGGGAAGTTGTAAAGGAATCATATACGACTATTGGAAGGCCCGACCTTTTTGATCCTGATTCTGTATTCTATGTTACTGATTCGCAGTTCGGCTATGCGTCCGCTGTATGTGGTATAATGGTAAGGGATAAACCTGCAACAAATTTCTTTCTCGGTATGTTCTGGGCAGAGTCATTAATACTTGCTGAGACCGGTGCAACAACAGGAGCAATACAAATTGCAGGAACAGATGCAGTCACACAGCTACCATTTTTTATAACCGCATGTGATTACACTCTTATAGGGGAAGAGCTCTATGCAGCATCAGCATATCTTTCAAGAGAACCCATTCTGGTTTCAACAATAAGGGCTCAGGATGCAATGAAAGCAATAATATGGGTTGTAATTGCTCTTGGTGGAATTCTTGGAATTTTTGGAAAAGCATGGATTTTAAACTTTTTATTTGGAGGAGGATAAAATGCTTCAAAAACAAATTCCTATGTTTATCTGTTTTATAATGGGTTTTTTGCTCTTTTTCCAGTTCTATATCCCGACATCCTGGTCTCAGAGTTTTTATGAAATGATGTTAAAATGGATTCTTGGAATTTCATCCTTTGCCATAACACTTGCAATTGTTAGCCTTGTGAGACATCACTGGAGGAAAATAAAAAGAAAAGAAAATATAGTTTATTCTGCCACAACAATTGTTTCTCTTTTTGCAATGTCACTGATAGGTTTGATAGGCGGTATAGAAAGGGGAACTCTTTTTGATAAAATATTTAACTCTGTCCAGATACCACTTCAGGCAACAATGTTTGCAATCCTCGCATTCTACATGGCGTCAGCAGCATATAGAGCATTCAGGGCAAGAAACCTGGAAGCCACACTTCTTTTACTATCAGCATTTGTGGTTATGATAGGTCTTATTCCTTTTGGTGATATGATACACAGGTCAGTTCCTGTATTTGCTCAGTGGATACTTGATGTCCCAAATCTGGCTGCAAAAAGAGGAATTGCAATAGGTGTGGGACTCGGAATAGTTGCAACCTCACTCAAGATAATACTGGGTATAGAAAGAAACTGGCTCGGGAGGTGAATATGAAATTTCTTGAAAAACTCGGTAAAATTGATAGAAGAATAATATACTTGATACTCGGAATAGTGGTTATAATTCCTCTTGTAAAGCCCCTTGAACTCCCGGTTTTTTATTCACACCCTGTTAAATCCCTATTTGACTTTATAGAGAAACAACCAGAAGGGGCGTGTATCCTGCTTTCAATGGATTATGACCCTACTGTCTTGCCAGAATGCCATCCAATGGCAAAGGCAATTGTAAGGCACGCATTCGCAAAAAACCTAAAGGTCATCGGTCTCACTTTAAACCCTGCAGGAACAGGACTTGCCCTTGAAGTTATGACCGATATTCCAGAGGAGTATAATAAAAAATATGGAGAAGATTATGTTTTTCTGGGTTTCAGGCCCAATATAACAGCAACAATTCTCGGGTTTGGTGAAGACATAAGAAGAATTTTCCCTTTTGATTATTACGGTAATAGAACAGATACCCTGCCTCTTATCCAGAATGTTAGAAACTACGATGATATAGCTCTTGCCATTTCTATAGCGGGTTCGGGTATCCCTGTATCATGGATATACTATGCAAGGGGAAGATACGGTCAGGATGTAGCAGCGGGTGTTACAGCGGTCATGGCTGCTGACTATTACCCCTATCTTAGAACAGGTCAGTTTGTCGGGCTTTTAGGAGGAATGAAAGGTGCTGCAGAATACGAGAAGCTGGTTTATGAGAAAAAATATACCCCTCAGAAAGGTCTTGCGACAAGCGGTATGGACGCAATTTCTCTCTCTCACATTCTCATAATAATATTTGTCATCATCGGAAACATGAGTTTTATAGCAATGCTTAGAAGGAGGGAATCATGAATATCTCACTGGACCCCTGGATATGGGTAGCTGCATTTTTAACAATAGCAATCTTTTCTTTTTTATACAAGGACAATCCTCTTTACAGGTTTGCAGAGCACCTTTTTGTTGGAGTTTCAGCAGGTTACTATGTGAATATTTACTGGTATAACGGAATATATCCCTATGTAATTGAACCGATTTTTAAGGGTCATCAGTTTATTTACATAATTCCATTTTTACTCGGGTTACTCTATTTTGGCATTTTAATTCCCAAATTTTCTTATGTTATAAGATATCCAATAGGATTTTTGCTTGGAGCAGCCTCAGGACTTGCCCTCTCTCCTCAATTTAAAGAAGGGATACTGGTTCAGGTTCAGGATACGATACTCCCCCATTTCTCATTCTCAACAGGCTTTTTAAATGCACTAATCATATTTTTCGGTGTTTTAACAGTTCTAATTTACTTTTTCTTTTCTCTTGAACATAAAGGTCCTTTAAGAGGTTCATCAAGAATAGGTATAATTTTTCTTATGATAGGATTTGGCGCATCCTTCGGGTATACAGTAATGGCGAGAATCTCGCTTTTAATTGGAAGATTGATCTTTTTGCTTAAAGACTGGCTCGGGATTATGAAGTGAAAAAAAGGGTGTTCGTAATAGGACTTGATGGTGTTCCCTTTAACTTATTTTTTGAAGAATGGCTGGATGATCTAAAAAATATTAAAAAATTAAAAGAACAAAGTCAATACGGAATTCTTGAAAGTATAATACCACCAATTACCGTGCCTGCATGGCTTTCAATGATATCGGGTAAATCACCGGGAGAGCTCGGGATATATGGTTTTAGAAACAGAAAGGACTATCAGGATTATTCTCTCGGTATAACAACATCTTATTCTGTAAGAGAGGAGACCATACTTGAGGAGCTTTCAAAAAAGGGGATTAATGTAATTGCATTTGCGATACCTCCTTCATACCCGCCAAAACCTTTACGGGGTATAAGAATTTCCTGTTTTCTGACACCCGATTCAAAATCTCAATACACCTATCCTGCAGAGTTAAAGAATGAAATAGAAAAAAAATTCGGGGAATATGTATTTGATGTAAGAAAATTCAGAACCGAGGATAAGGATTGGCTTTTAAAAGAAATCTACAAGATGACCGAGCAGAGATTTGATATAGTTAAGTATCTGATTAAAAATAAGGAATGGGACCTTTTCTTTTTTGTTGAAATGGGTCCTGACAGAATACATCACGGATTCTGGAAATTTTTTGATAAAAATCACAGGAAATATGAGAAGGGGAATAAGTATGAAAATGAGATAAAACGCTATTATATATATCTGGATGAAAAAATAGGTGAGCTTTTAGAAATTGTTCCTGATGACGCTTACATTTTAATAGTTTCTGACCACGGTGCAAAGGGAATGGACGGGGGTATTGCTTTAAACGAGTGGCTCATTCAAAATGGATTTTTAAAATTAAAAAATTATCCAGGTAAAATACAAAGACTTGAAGTGGACAACATTGACTGGACAAAGACAGTCGCATGGGGAGAAGGTGGATATTATGGAAGACTGTTCTTGAATGTTAAAGGCAGGGAAAAAGAAGGGGTTATTGACAATAAAGACTATAAAAAGGTGAGAAGAGAGATCAAAGAAGCAATTGAGAAAATACCTGATGAAAAGGGGAACAGGATAAACACAATTGCATACTATCCTGAAGAGCTCTATCCTGACATAAAAGGCTACCCTCCCGATTTAATAATAATATTCGGTGATTTAAAATGGAGAAGCATAGGAAGTGTGGGTATTAAAGAGCTTTACACCTTTGAAAATGACACAGGACCTGATGATGCAAATCATTCAATGGAGGGAATTTACTTAATTTATTATCCAGATTCGCAGAAAAAAGGAAGAGAAGACTTAAAAATATACGATATTTACAGCATTTTAAAAGATATTCTTCAGAGTGAAACCTGATATCAGAGAATTCTCTGTGTATTCAAAATGTAAACGCCCCTGGAGGGATTTGAACCCCCAGCCTCTTGGTCCGAAGCCAAGCGCTCTTGTCCAGTTGAGCTACAGGGGCAAATGTATGCCTCGCACACTAAAAATCCTCTACTCTTCCTTATAAAACGTCTGTGAATCTTTCTTTTACAGTATTCTGGGGTGGGCGAGGGGACTTGAACCCCCAACCACCAGAGCCACAGTCTGGCGCTCTGCCAGTTGAGCTACGCCCACCGTATATATTTTAGTCTAATAATTATACTGTATGCAGTTATTTTTTTCAATGGATATTTGAATTTTAAACTCTTTTAAAAATATAATTAACTTCTATGAGTTTTGAAATACTTGGAATTTCCAGTTATGTTCCGAAAAAGGTCCTCACAAACTATGACCTTGAGAGGATAGTTGACACATCTGATCAATGGATTACTGAAAGAACAGGTATAAAAGAGCGAAGAATTGCTGATGAAAATGAGACAACATCCGACCTCGCTGCAAAAGCTGCACTGAAATTGTTTGAAGAAATTTCTTTTAATCCATCAAAGATCGACGCAATAGTATTTGCCACTGCAACACCTGACAATTTGATTGCTTCTACTGCATGCAGTTTTCAGGCAAAAATAGGAGCCAGAAAGGCTTTTGCTTTTGATATTTCCGCAGCCTGCCCCGGGTTCCTTTACGGATTAAAAATTGCCGATGGACTTCTAAGAAGTGATGATATAGAATATGTATTGTTAGCAGGAGCAGAAACTCTTTCAAGATATGTTGACTGGCTTGACAGGACTACCTGTGTTTTATTCGGAGACGGTGCAGGAGTTGCTCTTTTAAAAAGGTCTACCTCTTTTAACAAAAGAATTTTATCATGGAACCTGGGAGCAGATGGAAATCTGAGAGATTTACTTATAATGCCTGCAGGAGGAATTGCAATGCCATTTTCAAAAAATGCTCTCGACAAAAGGCTCTGCTATATAAAAATGAAAGGGAGAGAAGTATTTAAAAACGCTGTTCTGAAAATGCAGAACTCTGTGGAAGACGTTATCAGAAAGGCAAAGATAAAATCATCGGAAATAGATTGGTTTGTCCCCCATCAGGCAAACATAAGAATAATTGAGGCTTTGAGAGAAAGACTTGGTTTACCTAAGGATAAAGTGTATGTGAATATAAATAAATACGGGAACACAAGCGCGGCATCAATCCCCATAGCACTGAGAGAAATGTTAGACAGAAAACTTGTCAAAAAGGGTCAGCTTGTTCTGATGACATCATTTGGAGCAGGTTTTACATGGGGCTCAATTCTTATAAGATGGTAAAAAAATATGCCTTAATGTTTACCGGTCAGGGTTCCCAGTGGGTAGGAATGGGCAGGGAAATATATAACAATAGTCCAGAATTCAGGGATATCTTTAATAGATGTGAGGAAATTCTGAAAATTCCCTTAAGGAAGCTATGTTTTGAAGGTCCTATTGAGGAGTTAACAAAAACAGTTTATGCACAGCCTGCAATACTCTCTTTGAGTATAGGATTCTTTGAAATATTCAGGAAAAAGATTGCTGAAAAGCCAATTTGTGCTTTTGGACACAGTCTTGGAGAATTTACAGCCCTCTATTCTGCAGGAGTTTTATCTTTTGAAGATACTTTGAAAATAGTTAAGAAAAGAGGGGAACTCATGCATAAAGCTGGAACCCGAATGCCCGGGACCATGGCAGCAATCATAGGTATTGATAAAAAAGCAGTTGAAGAAATTATAGAGCAAAAAGACCTTAAATTCTGTGTAATAGCCAATTACAATTCTCCTTCTCAAATTGTAATATCAGGGAAAAAGGAAGAAGTAGAGCAAGTCTGCACAGAATTAAAGAGTTTAAAAAAGGGGAAAATAATTCCTCTCAATGTGTCAGCGGCATTTCACTCACCATTAATGGATGTCCCTGCAAAGGAATTTTCTGAATACATAGAGAGTAAAAAATTTAATGCACCCGAATTTCCTGTAATTCAAAATGCTACAGGAAAAGAGGAAAAAGACCCTGATGTTATTAAAGAAAATATCAAGAAACAATTAAATTCTCCTGTTTTATTTGTTGATTGTGTTGAAACTGCAGATAGGAAGGGAGTAGAGTTATTTGTAGAAATAGGTCCAAAACCTGTTCTTATAAAACTCGTAAAACAGATATTAAAAGGCTCAGAAACAATTTTCTTCTCAGAAAGTGATACCTTTTGAGATTTTTATACTCCCCCTTTTACTGTGTTTATCTTTTCTGTTTTCCGGATTTGAAACAGCATTTATAAGTCTGAATCCCTGGGATATTGAAAAACTTTCTGAAGATAGATTTCAAAAACTGTTCATATACGAACCTTCCAAGGTTTTATCCACTATATTATTTGCGAACAATTTTGTAAATGTAGGTATTGCTGTTATATTAACAAGCTTTTTCTATCGCGGTGTACTGAAAGGATATGCAGTAGAGATAGGTGGACTTCTATCGTTTGTATTGATACTTTTATTTGGAGAAATTTTTCCCAAGGTGACTTCTAAAACTCATCCCGAGTTTTTCTTTGTGAAAACTTATAAAGTGATTTCAATATTATCCAGATTCCTTTTTCCTGTAACCAGGTTATTTGAGAAAATTTCTTCTCTTTTTATTCTCGGACCTTTTAAGACAGAAAGAAGAATTCATAAAGAATTAAAGGACGAAGTTTTCCTGTTGAGTATGATAAAGGAGAGGGAAGGCGAAATTCCTGTAGAACTCGGCAGAGCACTAAGGTCTCTCCTGAAAATTTCTGATAAAAATGTTAAGGAAGTAATGAAGTCAAGAACTGAACTTTTCGCACTCTCAATGGATATGGAATTTAAAAAATTCATGGAGAAATTCCTGGATTCATCTCTTACAAGGGTTCCTGTTTACAAGGAATCATTGGACAGGATTCTGGGAATTTTACATGTTAAAGACCTTCAGAGAATTAAAAAGAAAGAAGACATATCAAAATATATTAGAAAACCTATAATAATCCCTGAAAATGCAAATATAATTGACCTGGTAAACAAAATAAAAGAAGAGAATATGCCTTTTGTAACAGTGGTCGATGAATTTGGTGGAACCAGTGGTTTTTTGACCCTTTACGATATAATGCTTGAGTTTCTGGGAGAAATAGAAATGGAGGAGGTTAGGGCTGAAAATTACATAATAGTTGATGCAAGGATGAGAATAGATGATTTGATAGAAAGACACCTTATGGAATTTCCAGAGGGAGATTTTGAGACTTTAAATGGTTTTCTTCTCCACCTGACGGGTAAGATTCCTGAAAAAGGTGAAATAATAGAATATGGAAATTACAGATTTGAAATTTTAGAAAGAAGCCCAAAAATGATTCGCAAGGTCAAAATACATCTTCCCTCTTACACGAATTAAATTGACATATAAGACAATTTTGTGTATAATTATGATTTAAAATGATTAATTTAAAAGAAAAAGTAGAAAAGGATGTTTTATTTATAGATGAATTAACAGGAATTTTTAATAGAAGATTTTTTGAAAGAATTTTACCGGAACTTCTCAAACATTGTAAAAGTTGTGTTTTCTCTATATTTGATGTTGATGATTTTAAAAAGATAAATGATCATTATGGTCACAGGACAGGAGATAAAGCTCTAAAAAAAGTAGGGGAAAGCTTAAAAAAGCTTTTCAAAGAACAAAATGAATTTCCTATAAGATACGCAGGGGACGAATTCGCAGTTGCAATAATAGATGTAGATAAGGAAGAAGCCGTAAAGAAACTGAAGGAAATGTTTGGAAATATTTCAAAAATAGAAATGAAAGAGAATGATAAAGAGATTAAAATTTCTATAAGCTGTGGGATTTCTTTTTTTCCTGAAGATGCAAACTCTGTTGAAGACCTTTTAAATAAAGCAGATGAAGGGCTTTACTATGTAAAAAGGGGAGGAAAAAATAATTTTATAATCTACAGAAGTATTGCTCATAAGATTGAAAAAGAAAAGCTTCTAAAAGGCACTCTCAGCCCCAAGGAAATTATTAACCTTGATGAAGAAAAAGAGATAATTGATACAGGAGTTGAGAGAGGCAAAGGGATCTTTATAATATCAGGCCAAAATGGAGCAGGTAAAACAAGACTCCTGAAATATGCCGAAAGAAAATGCCAGGAAAAGGAATTTTTTAATATAATCTGTTTTACCAATAAAAATGATAAAACCTTGCCTTTTAACTCCATTTTAAGAGGGATAAATTTATGGATGGATGAAGAAAGAGCAGAAATGATGGAAAGCAAAAATTTCAAGGATTATCTGGAATATTTTACTCCCTATGGGGATATTAAAAGTAAAGAGATAGATGTAGAAGAGATGTTTGATTTCCTGGAAAAATTCATTCGCACTTTCAAAGTCAGCTTTTTAATAGATGATGCAGAAAACCTTGATAGATATTCTTCTGAATTCATTGAGTTAAACAGAGAACATTCTTTATTTTTCCTCTGTGTTTCAGACATACAATCTCTGGACTCTGGTTTAATAGATGAAAGTTTTCTTATCTCTGTTTCAGGGATTTCTGAGGAACTTATAAAAAGCTATATTGAACATATTTTACCTGGGTTTACGCCTCCTGAAGATTTCTTTAACTGGGTCATAGAAACCTCAAATAAAAATCCTTTTTTAATAGAGGAAATCATAAGATATCTTATAGAAAAAGAATATATAAGATTATTAAACGGAGAATACAGACTGACCAACCTGAATGAAATTTTGACACTTAAGCCCACTTTATTTGAAATGACAAGAGAAAGAATAAAAGGTCTTGACAGAGAATCAAAAATATTCCTTTACTCCTTTTCCATAGGGGAAAGATATTTTGACATATATACAGCAGCTGATTATACTGGCATAAATCGTGGCAGATTAAATGAAATAGCGGATAAATTAGTTCAGAAACACTTTATATCAAAGATATCTGAAGATATATACTATTTTAAAAACTCAATGGTAAAAGATATGATATACAATGGTATTGACGAAAAAACAAGGAAAAAGTTACATTTAAGGATGGCAAAAACTCTTGAGAATTCCCGTATTCATCCTCAGTTTCTAAATTTTGCAGAAATCGCAAAACACTATAATGTAGTAGGCGAGGTTGAACAGGCAAAAAGAATAGCAAACAGGATAAATTCTTTTCTCGCGAGAATACAGAAATTGCCTGATTTGAAAAGATTGAAGAAATTGAGAAGAAAGAGCAGATTAAAAGAACAGATAAAATTCACGCCTTTGAAAAAAGAAATTCTTAATGTAATAGATTTATTTTTAAAAAGATTCTATGGTGCGGTTGAATCAGTAAAAATATATCCTGAAAATTCGTCTATTGTTGAACAGAAGGTAAAAGAAACCCATGATGTATTAAAAAAAATATTGCTTATACAGAAAAGCCTGATTATTGGTATTCATGCAGGAAAATTAATAATTAATGAAATAGAGATGACTGAAAACAAAGTCTATATAAAGAGAATTAAGGACCTTCTGGAAGACTCAAAACTGGAATCCATAATATTAACAGAGGACGTAGATAAAGAGAGTTTAAAGAAATTTCTCTTATTTACAAAAAAGCTAAAGGAATTTATTGCAGAAGATAAAAGTATAGAAGACACACTTGACAGTATGAATCTTAAAGGTATTTATGTGAATGAAAGGCTCTACATAGCCATAGGCTCTGATTATGGAGAGATCCTGGAATACGAGCGCTTTGACCTGGAAAGTGAGGATAAGGAAGTGAAAAAAACAGAAGTATCTATGAGACATTCAAAAACAGAAACTCAATCATTAGAATCAGTAGAAAAAGAAAGAAAAAGAGAATCTCCTGAAGAAAAAATTAAAAAATACCTTAATAATGAGGAAAAAGTAAAAGAAATTATTGGTGAAGTTCTCATCGAACTTTATTCCAATATTCTACAGAAACAAAAAAAGGCGATACACACCCTTGAAAAAATATACGATGAAATTCCCGAAAACATGAAAAAATACATATGTGAAGAAATTGCTTCTTTTTATTTTGAAAAGGCATTACCTGATATAAAGGGACTTTTGAAGGATAGAATTTTCAAATACCTGAGTAAATTATTCGTTTATGACACGGAAAAAGCAATCTCCTATATCAATACAGAGCCTCTTATTCTGATAAACAATATGGAAAGATTATTTAAGATAATGGAAAGTCTCGAAGAGTCAAAAAGAGAACAATTAAAGGAAATTTTGATAGAAACAGGAACAAAGGAGTTTAAAAAACTCATCGGGATATATAATGAGAGAATTAAAGACCATCCTGTTGTCGTGGAGATATTTAAGAAAAAAATCTTTGAAACAAAAGGCTATATAATTAATGAAGTAAATAACCCCGAAATCCTTGTGCAATTACTTGAAATTATAGAAAAAGAGCAAATCCCTGTAGAGACAAAAAGTTTATTAAACCTTTATTTAAACAACAACAATAAAAATGTTTGCACAAAGGTTTTTAAATTAATGGTCTCAAAGGAGCCATCTGCAATTGTAAATTATTTTGGGGAATGCGTTAGCAGAAAAAATGAAAATGAAATTAATAAATTTTTGAGTTCTTTAACTGAAATGCCCGAAAAGTTGTTTTTACCTCAACTTTTAAAAATAATAGATAAGAAAAAAAAGTTTGAAGGCGAATTCAACTACGATATCCAGATGAAAGTTCTGAAAATTTTAAGAGAATTTGATGTAGAAGAAATAGTTGCGGAACTTATTGAAATAGCCAAAAAAGAAGGTATGTTTTTTTTTAAAAGGAACAAAGAAAACTATTTCAGGCTTGAAATACTTAAACTATTAGCAGAGTATCTAAAAGAAAAAGGTGATTTACAGGTTTTAAAATATTTTGAAAAAGACAAAGACCCATCAATAAGGTTTTTTGTTAAAGGTATAACCAGGTAAAAATATGGAGAATAAAAAGAAAAAATCGTTAAGGGAGTATATAAAAGATGCTGATTTAAAAAAAGACAAAAAGAAATCTGATTTCTCTATCGTATATTCAAGGGAGGAAGAACCCAAATACGAGGGGTTTACCGCACCCAGGCTGGCAAAGTCAGAAAAATCCAAAAAGAAAATTTCTTCATTAAAAGAATCTCTTATAAAAAAGGAAAAGGAATTATTTGAAAAGAAATATGAATTTGAAATAAAAGAAATAGCAGACCTTGTGTATGAGAAAAAACCTGTAATTTTCAACTTTGTTGCATCATATTTTCTTTTTTTAGACCTGCCCAGTATAAGCAAGGTTACAAAAGAAATGCCCTATGGGGAACCTTTCCCTGTAGAATGGTTCCAGGGAGAATCCATAATAGGAGAGCCTCTGACTGGTGATGAAAAATATGAATTCTTCATAGGCAGGAATGGAAGAACATTTATGTATTTGAAAGGTATAGGAAATAAGTTTGAAAAAATAGCAGGTGTTCTACGATACATTATAGAGCAAAAAAACAAAGGTATTGAAATTATAGAAAAGTATGGAAAGGATATAATAGTATTTGCAAATAGTATGAAAAAAGATTCAAATTTAGAACTGCAGGAGTGTTTACCCGATGAAATTTTAGAAGAGGATAGAATAATCTATGAGGAGCTTTTTTTCAGGATTCTTGAAAAGAAGAAAGTAGAAATAGAGGAAGAAAAACAGGAAGTTGGGGAAGAAATAATTCAAGGCATAACCTTTAAACCTCTTTTAAAAAAATCCTACATAGGCAACCCCTTTGGAGTTCTTTATTCTTCATTTCCTGAAACAAAGGAAATTTATGACCAGTATGGGGATAAAATTCACACATTTATAAACGACCTCTCTCAAATTCTTCTTCATTATGACCTCTGTTTTGACGCCATTACATGGAAAGAAATAGAAGATAAATTTACAAATTTAAAATCCAAAGTAATACCACAGGTTTTGAAAAGCGTAAAGAGTAAGTATAAGGAGGAATATGAAAGATTTGTAATAAAAGCACAGAGACTTAAATCTTTTATAAGAAAGAATTTAAAAGAAAAAGAGAAAAGACTTATAGATATAATTGACTTTATAATAGCGGTTTATATAATAAGAAGATGGTATGAAGCAAACAGGAAATAAATATCTTTTATTTGACCTTTCAAGATGAATTTAAATATAATTTATATCTTATGAAAATACTTTTACTGCTTCTTGTATTACAAGGAAAAGAGGAAATACTTTTTTCTCAGAAAAATTTAAAAGACAACTTTATATACTTTGCAGAGAGTCCGATTCTACAGAGTGCCCTTGCCTATTTCCCCTATCTTGTTGACGATAATTATCAAATAGAACCTGGTGATTCAATACAGATAAAATTCTTTGGAAATTTTAACTCCTCTTTAAAAATGGCTGTTCCTCACACAGGAAGCATAGTAATCGCTGCAAATCCTGTGTTTCGTGCAGAAAAAACAATAGACACAATACCTTTTCTTGGTAAATTCAATGCCAAGAATAAAACAGTAAAGGAAATAGAAAACGAGATAAGACATAAATTAAAGGAGAAATATCCAGATACAGATGTAACTGTTTACATAAAACAACTTGGTTCAAGATTGGTTCATGTGGTAGGAGATACCCCTTATCCGGGTTATTATGCGGTTTCACCTCTTACAAGAATAACCGGTGCATTGCTTATAAGTGGTTTGACAGGTTTGGAAGTCTTAAAAGGAAGCGTATATCTTATAAGGAATGGGAAAAAAACAGAACTCAATATAGAAAAATACTTTGATGAAGGGAATTTAAACGAGAACCCCTATTTGAAAAACGGGGATATAATAATTTTCAGGAAAAAATGAAATTAATTGATTTTTTAAGGGTGATATCTAAATGGAGAAAAACTCTTTATTTTAATGTAATATTCCTCACAATAGTTTCTGTGGTTCTCGCTTTTTTATTACCAAAGTCTTACATAGCAACCTCCAGTTTTATACCGGTAACCTCAACCATGCTTCCTTCCACCTACAGAGAACTCTATTACTATATAGGCATAAGACCTACACCTTCCCGATTTGGTGAGGTAATAAACATAGGTGATATATTTGCAAAATTTCTTACAGAAAAGAAGGTAATGGAAAGTGTTGTTGAAAAGACAAAATTAATGGAAAAGAAAAAAATTAAAGAGATTAAAAAAGCTTTTGAATGGCTTAAAGATAAAACAAATATAAAAGCCACTCCTGAAGGTGTTGTGGAAATATCAGTTTCCAGTGAAAAAGACACTCTCTCAGTGGATATTGCCAACGCATATATAGATGCCCTTATAGAGATAACAGAAGGGCTATACTATTCCTACACCAAATGGAAATTAAAATTCCTTGAAGATGCAATGTTAGAAGCCAAGAACAGGGTAATAAAGCTTGCTGATTCCCTTGCTTCTCTTAAGAAAAAATATAATGTATTTAACATAGACAGAGAATACAATTTTAGTTATCAGGTATATTCTGACTTAAAAAAACAGGAGATAGAAAAGGAAATAGAAATAAAAACACTGGAAAGTTATACATCTCCAGATAATCCACAGTTAAAGAAGTTAAAACAAGAGCTTTCAAATATAAGAAAGAAGTTAAAAGACCTTGAAACTCACCAAAAACCTCTTGGATTTGGTGGTATTTATGGTTCTTCAATAAAGATACTTCCTGATATTTATTCTCTTCTTCTCAGAACAGAAACGGAGTACAGGGCAATGGAAGGTTCATTTGCCTATATTTCTCAGGAATATGAAAAGGCAAAGATTGAAGCCAATACCAAAATAAATCTTGTTAATGTTTTGAGTACAGCCAGGCCAGAACTTGTTGAAAAGTTCCCCAAGAAATCCAGAATCATACTTCTGGGAGTTTTCCTTTCATTAATTTTTAGCATATTTTTATGTTTCTATTTTGAACTGCTTGAAAATATTGAAACAAAAGAGGAATTCTCACAAATAAAAGAGATTTTACATAAATTTAAAAGAGATTTTTCTCTGCGTAAGAAATAGTTAAAACCTGAATTCCAGCTCCAGACCCGTTACTATCTCCCCTGTTCTTTCTCTTTTCGAATAAATGGAAAAACGCGGATTCAGAAAATACTTTATTAAAAAAGCATCTTTATAATAGGATAGGAAATCATGTTGATATTTTACATAAAGTTCAGGAGATATGTAGGTTCCGAATAAGATTGAAGGGCTTCCACCACCAATTAAAGAAAATTCACTTATCCTTATTTGTTTTTTAACCTGTGTGCTAAGCAGTTTCTCGCCTATGTACATACCTTTAGTGCCTATCTCAGAGAAAGGCTTTGCTCCCGCGTGACCAAAGGTGAGATATTTTATCAGGGTGCTTTCATCAAAGGTAACGGGCTCTGAATATATTTTAAACAGAGGTTCGCTTAACTTTCCGCTTATCTCCAGTATTATTCTGATGTTTTCACCTTCTATACTATAGGGCAGTTCTGCACGTAAATTAACTTCCGGGATAACCTCTTTCTGAGCAAGAAAGAATATTTTACCCTCTTTTATGTTAAAAACATTACCAAGATAAAAAATCTTCCCCTGAATAACTTCAAGTTCACCTGACAGATAGTAATTGACAGGGTCCTGTTTTTTAACTCTCATCTCTCCTTTAAGTTCAGCATCTATCCACTCGTTAAACAGAAAAATTTTGCCATCGCTTTTAAAACGAAAATCAAAGAAAAGGTCTGAAGGTGAACGCCCTTCTTCCTTTCCTCCTTTAAACACAGGAACTATATAAGCTTCCTCTATTTTAGAATCCAGTATCATGTTTTTATTCTCCCTGTTTATTAAAAGGTCAAATTTACCGGATGCTTTTGAATCAATAAAATTATAAAAAACAGGAATTTTTTTGAATTCTGTTGATAGTTTAAAATCCTCCAATTTACCTTCTTCTATTCTGCCTTTAATATTTCCTCTGAAATCTCCCTCTCCTGAATAACCATTAAATCTTCCATTAAACTTGTTTTTATCTATCTTTAAAAACAAGAACATATTATAGAAGGGAGAAAGGGTATAAAGAATTTCTCCTTCTCCTTTTTCAATGAGTACATCACCTTTTAATTCACCTTTTTTAATTTTGCAATTAGCAAAAACTCTACCTTTATCAAAATTTATAAAATTTAACCGTAGAAATCTTTGAAAATCTTTTAAAGGCAATTTCTCTGCAGCAATCTCAAATTCGTAGTTTTTATTCAATGCTAAATTTTCATCCAGGTTTAGAATACCATACAATTTCAAAAGTCCTTCATCCATTACTTTACTTTTTACATCCAGTGTAACTTTATTCTGGTCACCATACCCGTTAATCCAGAAATCAGTAAAAAGGACATCATTCACCAGGAAGGTATCTGCACGAAAGGAAGTGGTGATATTAAAAGTATCCCTTTTACCTCTCAAATCCACGTCTATATCAAATACGCCATCAACTAAAATATTTCCCATCTGAATCTTTTCCACATGGAGGTCTCTGGCATTAAGAAGTGCAATAATACCCTTGTTTTTTGTGTCAAAATATGCATTTAAAAACACCTTTCCACCCCATATTTCAACACCCTTTAAAGAAGTTTCAAAAACCCTTCCAGAAAATTTCATTTTGAGTTTATTTAAAGAATCAACAATCATATAGTAATCTTTACCCATGACTATTATCCCTCTATCTTCAAAAGCCCCTGCAAAAGGAGTATTTGCATCCAGATTAAAGAAGAAAAGAGTATCTCTGCCTCTTAAATTTAGATTCAGGTTTCCAAGTAATGTTTGTTTATAGAAAAGGGAATCAAAATTAAAGGTAAGAAAATTTTCTCCTGTTGTATCTCTACCCAGGCTGAATTTAAATTCAGGTACCATCAGGTCATTATAGCTAAAATTTCTCATATTCCCATACATTACAAATGTATAAGATTTACTATCACCTCTATAAATTCCAAGAATTTCTCCTCTGCTTCCCTGTAGATAATCAATTTCATTATTTTCTGGCACATCTATCCCTATTTTTATTTCTCCTGGATAGCCTCCTTTTGCGTGCAGGCTTATTCCCCTGTAATTTATTTTAAAAGTATCTATACTTAAGGAATCTTTTTTTGGGAAAAAAGTAAGCATGGAAAAACCTGTAAATTCGTATAAATCATCTATATTAAAGTCTTCAACATATAAATTGAGCTGTGATTTTTTTCTTGTAAAATTTGTTTCACTTATAAGCTCAAAATTAAATTTATGTTTTTTAAAAAAATACTCTCCTTTAATATAACTTACCGCTTCAAAAGATATTCTGTTTAGGTCTCTGTAGTTCTTCAGTTCTCCTGAAAGTGTGAATTCTCCTCTTTTTTCCTTTGCATCTATAAAAATTATATCTATGTCATTATTCTTTATCTTTAATTTTCCCTCTATATAATCAAAGTAAAATTTGTCAACCTTTGAATTTCTTAATTTGAATCTTAAGAAAGGAAAGTCCAGAGATATTTCACCTCTTGTATCAAAAATTTCATTTTTAAAATCAAGTATTTTGAAATTCTGCTCTTTAACATTTCCTGTTATAAGAGTTCTGAGATAGAAAGAGTAAGGCTTTAAAAAATTAAAAGCAAGAAGAGAGAGAAATTCACCATTCTTCTCAACCCTTAAAAATCCTTTGATATCCCGGGCTTCATATGCCTTTTCATTATGCATAAGTTTTAAAAAGTTTATATTGAAATCATTTATGGCAAAAGAAAATGGAATAGATAGGTTATTACCCTGTTTTACTTTGCCTTTTTCAGTTTCAAAAATTCTGGAATTTAAAATTAAAGTGTCTACACGAACAGTACCTATGCTTTTCCTTTTTATAAGAGAAAAAACATCATAGGAAATCCTGACTTTTTTAATCACAAAAAGGTTTTTCACCTCGATTTTTTCAAATAACAAACCACTAAGAGGATTGAATTGGTATGACTCTATTTTTACCCTATCACCCCATTTTTTATAGAGAAAACCAACCAGTTCTTTTTTGGTTCTTCTGTAAGCATAGAAATATGAAAGAGCAATTAAACTGATTATGCTGACAAAAATAAAGAGATAAATTGATATTCTTTTAAAAGACTTCATCTATTTTCTGGATAAGAAGGTCTATCTTCGTTTCTATCTTTCTAATATCTTCATAAATAAAATGGTCCTCCTTAACTATTTTAAAATCATGTTCCAGAATTTTAAAAAGAGAAGAAATAAAGGGAGGTAGTTTAATCTCAACCATAGAAATTGCTCTTATAGCTGAAAGTAACTCTGTTATTAATATACCTTTCAAATTATTATTCATTTCAAAAAGCCTTAAAGCGGAGTTTGCACTCATGCTAACAAAATCCTCCTGATTTAAAGAAGTGGGTATAGAATCTGCACTGTTTGGGAAACAAAAGCTTTTGTTTTGAGAAGCAAGAGCTGCGGAAAGAACCTGAACAAGCATATATCCTGATGAAAGGCCTTCCTCTTTTGCAAGAAATCTTGGAACAACGCTGGATTCAACCCCCATAAGTTGAAAAACTCTTCTTTCTGAAAAGTTACCAAGCGTGGTGATAAGATTTGCCATCATATCGCATGCAAAAGAAAGCCTCTGAGCATGGAAATTTCCACCCGAAATCGCTCTCATGCCTTTAATTATAGGATTATCAGTAACTGCATTAATTTCAGAAGAGATTATTTTTTCTATGAAATTCCTGACTTCAAGAACAGCCCCAAATACCTGTGGAATACACCTGAGTGTATAAGGATCCTGAACATTTTTTCTTTTTCCTTTTTTTCTATATCCTTTTAATACTTTTCTAAATATTTTTGAAATAAGCAATTGTTCCGGCGAATTCCTGACCTTTCCTATAATGGGATTAAAAGGCTCCAGATTGCCATCCAGAGCAACAAATGACAGAATAGAACTTATCAGGGACAATTTGAAAAGTCTGTCAAATTCATAAAAGCTATGCAAAAGTAAAGAAAGAGAAAACTGTGTTCCATTTATTAAAGCAATCCCTTCCTTCTCCTTTAAAATATATGGGGTTATCCCTTTTCTCTTCAATACAAGATGAGCAGGTAATACATCTCCTTTATCCATTATGTAACCTTCTCCTATAATGGCGAGTCCGATGAAAGAAAGAGGAGCAAGGTCTCCGGAAGCACCCACCGATCCTTTAAGGGGAACAAAGGGTATAACATCTTTATTTAAAAACTCTACCATCTTATCGATTAATTCAAAACTTACACCTGATAATCCTTTTAAAAGACAGTTCACTCTTAAAAGCATTGCTCCTCTCACAACTTCTGCAGGGGCAGGCTCTCCCCATCCAGCAGCATGGCTTCTGAGTATATTAACCTGTAATTCTCTTATTTTTTGATGGGGTATAATTCTATCGGCAAGTTTACCAACTCCTGTGTTCACCGAATATATAGGTTTTTTCTCTTTTAAAAGTTTGAGAAAGTCCTTTCTGTTTTTGTTAACATTCTCTTTTAATTCAGAAGAAATTTGCACCTTTTTCTTAAAATAAACGATTCCCTTATAGTTTTCCAGGTTGAGTCCTTTTTTATCAAGTTCTATCATATCATTAAAACAGGCTTATTTGTTTCCTTTCTTTTATTTCTAATTCTCCTTCTTCGTCACCAAGAACTTTTATTTTACCATAAACTCCATCATAACCGGGTATTCTTTTAATCCTGTTTTCTCGCAGATTACCTATCCCCCTGGCTACCTCTGGATGAAATTTAGCCTCTATTTCCTTCAGGGGTGCATTCAAAAGGACCTCCATCTCACTGCCAAAATAAGTTACCAGCCTCTTATACTCATCATTTACCTTTTTTGTATCCTTACCCACATTTAAAACTTCGGAAATTATCTCATCAAGGGGAACAAGGTTCCTGTAAGGAACATAACGAGGCGGTTTCTCTCCTTTCGCTCTCGTGGAAAGATTCTCAACTCTGTGTAAAACACCGATTGTAAGAGGTTTTTCACAAACAGGGCACAGATAGCCCATTTCCTTTGTCTTTTCAGGAGGTAAAGACACTCCGCATTTTCTGTGACCATCGTAATGATATTTACCCTCTTCAGGGTAAAATTCTATTGTAAAGAGGAATTTTTCGGTGTCCTTTTCTTCAAGAACCTGTTTCAGTTCAAAATAATTCAGTTTTTTGCTGAACACATTTGCTTCTCTGCCTATTCGAGATGGAGAATGGGAATCAGAATTTGAAACAAGAGAAAATCTGTCAATTTCCTTCACTCTCCAGTTCATTTCCGGGTCAGAGGACAATCCTGTTTCAAGAGCGGTAATTTTATCAGTGTAATTGGCAAAACACTCTTCTATTGAGTCAAAACCCGATTTAGAGCCAAAAAGCGAGAACCAGGGTGTCCATATATGGGCAGGTATAATCATTATTTCAGTAGAGATTGATAAAGCCATCTCTACAAGATTTTCGGCATCGAGAGAAAAGATGGGTCTCCCATCCTGAACAAGCGAACCATAGATAGAAAGTTTTTTACTCAACTTCTCTGCGGATTCAAAATCAGGGAAACAGAGAACAATGTGAATCTTCCTCGTCCTACCCCCTTTTGAGTATATAAGATTGACCTCTCCTGAAAGTATGAAGTTCACACCATTATGTTCAAAAATTCCTCTATCAGAAGGTTTTAATTTTTGTTTAAGTGTTTTTCTCCATTCAGGATGGGTTATATCTCCTGTCCCCAGAAGTTGAATACCTTTTATTCTTGCCCATTCAGAAAGAGTTTCAGGAATCATACCGGAACTGGTTGCTCTCGAGTATTTAGAGTGAATATGTAAATCTGCAATGTACATTATTTTACCCCCACAACAGCCATTCTTATTGTGGTTTCATTTATATTCTTAAAAGTTTTAAATTCAAAAAAATGGCTTTTTTTGAAACCAGCCCTTTTAACCATCTTTTCTATTTCCCACGGGTAATAGGCTCTCTCTCTATGAGTTTCTTCCAGAACCAGTTTTTTATTGCCTTCTTTAACCTGAAGTATAAGATTGAGAGTGGAAATCTTTTTATCTTCATCCCATGTATTTTTCCATATTGAAAATATATTTTCAACTTCTTTTACAGTGGTTGAATTATCCCATATCTCTTTAAGGGAATAGTAAGTATTCATATCAAATATAAACATGCCTCTATCTTTGAGAACTCTGCAAACTCCACTCATACATCTTATCATATCTTTCTCATTTAGCATATAATTCATGGTATCAAAAAATGAGAATGCCACATCAAATTGCTCATCCAGGCTTATATTCTTCATATTCATTTTCAAAAATTTTACCCTTTTGTTGTTTTTTAGTTTCTCTCTTGCAACTTCTAACATTTTTTCAGACTCATCAATACCCACTACTTCATAACCTCTTTCCACAAGGTATCTTGCTGGTGTCCCTGTGCCACAACCTATATCCAGTATCTTTTCTGGATAAATTCCAAAAAGCTCACACAATTTAATAAAATAATCCACCCATCCTTCATAATCTATATTCTGCATTAGTTTATCGTAATAGGGCGCTATTTTTTCAAATATTTCTTTCAATTTAAATTATATTGTCTTATTTAAGATTTTTTCAAGTTTATAAATGAATTCTTTTATGTGGGAATTATTGATTATAAAGGGCGGGCTCAGGGCTATTGTATTCAAGTTTTTACCCTCCAGTAAGGTAAAAGTCCTGTGTTTAAAGAGAAGGGTCTTCCAGATGTTCTCAGCAAATTTTAAATCAAAACCTATTAAAAGCCCTTTACCACGCACATTTTTAATAATCTTTCCATATTTTTTCTCAATAACTTTAAGCTCTTTTAAAAGAGTTTTACCTTTTGATATAACTTCTTTATTTAAATCCATATTCTGCAATTTTTTTAAAACCTCAAGGGCAACATAACAGGTAAAAGGGTTTCCTGAAAATGTTGAAGCATACAGTGTTTCTTTTTCCGTCTTATTCCAGATATTCATTAATTCTCTTTTACCTGCACATACTGACAGGGGAAGCCCGCTGGCTATTCCTTTGCCAATGCAAACTATATCAGGTTTTACATTATACCATTGATGGGCAAACATTTTACCTGTTCTCCCCAGCCCTGTAAATATCTCGTCAAAAATCAATATCACATCACCGCTTTTGCAAATTTCTTTTAGCTCTTTAAGGAAAAACAAAGGCGGAAACCTGATACCTCCCCTCCCCTGAATGGGCTCCAGTATCAGGGAAGAAACAGGATATTTTTTTAGGGCCTTTTTCAGATTTCTCAGGGATTTTGTAGCAGAAACTTCATCTCCAGGAAATGGCATCCTGACGATTTTCTTATACAGAAAAGGAGAAAAATACTTTTTCTGAAACCTGTCTGTTAAAGAAAGGGAGATACCACTTAAACCATGATATGCATTTTTAAAAGATATAATATAAGGCTTTCCCGTACATAAGTAAGCTGTTTTAACAGCTATCTCACATGCCTCAGAACCGGTGTTCAAAAAAATGGATTGATAGCTTCCCCCAAGCATTCTGCTTATCTTCTCTGCCAGTTTCACTCTGTAAACATTACTGAAAACATCACCCAGTCCATGGATAAGAAATTCTTTTTTTTTGAATATAAAATCAGGAGAATGCCCGAAGTTCATTACCCCAAAAAAAGAGGTCATATCCATATACTTTCGGCCTTTTTGGTCCCAGAAATATACACCCTTTGCTTTTTTTAGAAATATATGTTCAAAACTTTTGTCCTTTAAAAACAGAGCAGGGGATTCATATTTCCATGCGAGTTCTTTCAAATTCATTTTAATAAGGAAAAATGTAAGGTCTTTTTCCCAGCCTAACCTCTGTAGTAATTAAATCCCCTCCTCTTTTAATCTTTAACTCTAAATTCTCTCCAGGAGAAAACCTCTTTATTTCATCAAGAAGAACTCTCATATTTCTTACCTTTTCAGACTCAATTTCAAGTATGATATCTCCCTCTTTAAGATTGGCTTTTTCTGCAGGGGAACCGGGGAATACCTTTTTTATCACCACACCTTTTCCACTATCTTTAATAAGAACCCCAAGCCATCCGGGAACTCTAAATCTATGTTTTCCAACATTTTCCTTTACTTCTTCTATTACATTCCATGGAATCACAGAAATAAGATTGGAATTTCTGCTAAAAAAGAAAGGGAATTTTTCTTCCTCTTTAAATTCAACAAGCTTGCCTTTAACAACGCCCACAAATTCACCCTTTATATTAAACACAGGAGACCCAATCTGTCCTGGAGATATATCTCCCTGTAAGTAAACTCTCCTTTCATCTTTTTTAGAAATAATACTTAAAATAAGGCAGTTTTCAATTCCTGATGAGTTACCTATTATAATGGCAAAATCTCCTTCTTCAAGATTAGAGGCTTTTCTCAAACCCTTTACATTAAACTCACCCTTCAAAAAACCAAGATGAGTCAACTCATCCCAGTATAAAATCCTGGCAAAACTGGTATCACCTTCAAAATCAACAATTTTGTATGTCTCCATCTGAGGAAAAGGAAGTGAAGTTACTATAAGACCCGTGGAATCATACAGGACACCCCCACCCACACTGTTTTCATTAACAAGAGTAATAACTTCTGGTAAAACATCTTTATAAACCCTTTTAATCTCACTTTGAAGTCCCAGAAGATTTAAACTTGCTGAAATTAAAAAAATTGAAAATAGAAAAATCATCTCAACACCATATTTCCCGAAAATTCAAAATCAATAAGATATATTCTTCTGTCATTTTCTTCTTTAACAAAAGGTTTTTTATCCTCTTTTTTCTCCACAATATTAACATTATTATTTTTCAATGAAAATGGTAAGAACTTGAAAGAAAGTATTAAGAATAACATTAAAAGTGTTTTTATAAAAAAGCTTTTAATAAATCTTTTTTTATTGCTACTCCTTTTGTAAATAAGATAGTTTGAAAGCTCAGTAAGATTCTGCAGGTCATATAAAAGTATTCTGCAATCTTCACATACCTCAAGATGTGAAGAAAGGTATTCCAGCTCTTTTTCTTCAATGTCATTATCTATATATTTGTTTATAAGCTCTTTATATTTTTCGCAATTCATTCTTTAACTTCTCCCTTAAAATAATTCTGGCTCTATAAACTCTTGTCTTAACTGTTCCGATGGGCAAACCTGTATTCCTGCTTATCTCCTCATAGGTATAACCATCCACATCTCTCAATATAAAAATCTCTTTGTAAAGGTCAGGCAGGTTATCTATCTCTTTTTTTAAAATTCCTATTAAACGATTCCTCCTCTCATTATTATACCTGTCTTCTATTTCCAGATCTTCTATAGTTATAACCCTTTTATTTTTTCTGATATGGTCTATAATAAGGTTCTTGGTAACTTTGAAAAGCCATGCTTTAATATTGTATATTTCTTTTTCTTCTTTATAAAGCTTTATAAAAGCCTCCTGCACAACATCCATGCTTCTGTCTCTGTCTTTCAGCATACCGTAAGCAAAAAAATACAACCTATCTTTATATTTTTGAAAGGCTTTCTCTACTTTTTCTTTTTCCATTTCTTAATATAATGACGCATCAACATATTTAAAAGTTTCAACTTTATATTATAAAAGAACATTTCAGAAATAAGCAACAAAATTGAAATTGAATGTGTTTCTCCATCCTGTTCTCTGACCTCTTTTAAAAAAACCTGTGAAATTAATTTCAAAATTTTGTTTTATTTTTCTCGAAATTGATAATCTGTCCTCCAGCCTCCAGCTTTCTTTTTCAGTATCAGAAACATTTGAAAGAGGATTCAGGACGCGTTGTAAAATCATTTTAAATTCATTCCTGAAGTTGAATTGAAAAAGATTAAAACTGAGATTGGGGACAAGTTCAAAATAGTTTCTTCTCATAATTTTATCACCAAAATATAGAGGGGATTTTCTACTACTCATGCCGTATCCTGCAACCAGTTTAAAAGAAGTTTTGGCAAATTTTTTAAAAAATCCGGCCAGAATTTTTACATCTCTCTGCTCCATTTTTGTAAAATTATTTTCTTTCTGGTCAGAATAACTGTATTCCAGGCCTGCTTCAGGAGTGAAATTTTTCACTTCTTTCTTTAAATTCAAACCTGTCTCAAATGCTCTTTTGGACAGGGGGCTTATATAATATTCTTTATCCTCACTTATAGAATATCTGGAATAAAAACTCATGTAAACGGGTAAATTTAACCCTGTAGATAGAGTGTAACTTTCATTAGTGGAAACTATTCTGTTATTCACATTCTTTCTTTCTCTATCAGTATTAAAATGAGAAGAAATAACATGTCCTGTAAACTCAAAACCAAGGTGCTCTTCCTGTTTAAATGCTCCCTGGTCCTGAGAAATAAAAAACTCCTTCTTTATATAGCTACCATCTTCATCAGGATAAAAACTATTGGATAGAGAATCATAAGAAAAATTCCCTTTCCCTTTTCCCACAAAAATATACTCAATGTTTTTTTCAAAAACCACATCAGGACTCTTTATAAGGTCAAAGTTCACTCTCAGATTTTTTAAAGGGGTTAACATGGAAAAAATATTATAGTAATAATTTTTAGAAGCTTTTTTTAGATAGGGTTTGGAAAAAGAGTATTTTAAAGCTCCGTGAGAAGAGGCTGTGTTTCTGAATTTTAAATTAAAATTCAGGGAACTTGAAAAAACATAAGTTTCCTCCGACACAATGTTTTCTGAAAGGGTAATGAAAAAATTATAGAATCCAAAAAGTAATTCTCTATCATGAGAATTTGACAGTGAATTTTGAAAAATGTTTTTGAAATCAATAAAAATTTTCTTGAATTTCTTACCAATATGGAAATTATTTCTATAGGTATTTAACTTATTATTGGATTCATTTTTTTCAATCTCCTCGTAATTCAGGTTTATTTCAACTTCCTTTGTGAAATTTAGAATATAATTTTCTTTCTCAATATATCCAGAATCCGTTTTTAAATAACCTCGCTCGAAACTTAACGAAGCATAATTGTTTAGATTAAAGTAAGGAGCAATTACCCATCTGTATCTCTCTTTATTATCTGTAAGCCACAAAAATTCATAATTCGCTTCGTTCTCTCTGAAGGGTATAGAAAGATTTCTACCGAGATATTTTGAACTTAATTTCAAACCGGTTTCCCATCTTTCATTTTTTTTATAAATCAAATTATTTGTTCTGAATCCGATATCCAGATTATTTCCATCATTTAAGGGTGAATAAAGATTCTTATCAAATTCAGAAGCAAAAATTTCAAAACTCTGCTTCATTCCTTTTAATGAAAGTGAAATAAAATTCTTTCTTGAAGGAAGATATAAGATTCGTTGAGGAGTATAATCACCATTCCCATCTCCTACATACTCAAATCCGCCTGTAAGGTCATTAAATACATAATTACCTTTGCCCTGTCCCACAAACATAAATTGAACATTGTAGTCACCATTGCCTTCTCCAGCATAAATAAGAGTATCACCTCTTTTGACATAATCTCCTTTACCAGCTCCAACATACTCATATCCCTTGGTATAAACAACACGAGATGTATCACCTGCATTTTTTAAAAAAATCTTTTCACTATCAGAAAGAGAAAAAAACGGGCTTTCTTTTAAATCTCTTTCCATGAAATATAGAAAATCAAGATTAAAACTTCCTCTTTTTGTGGAATTCTCTGTCATTATATAATACTTATCAAAACCACCTTCCACTTTTTCAAAATCCACTTTTAGATTTGATTGGGATAAAAGATTCAGTTTAGAAGTGAAAATTATTGTTCCTCTCTCATAATCAATAATATAATCTCCTTCTTTACCTCCTTTTAACAACTTTCCATCCAGATAAACCTTTTCAGAACCTGGCACTATCCTTTCAAAGGGAAACAGTGGTAGAAAATAGGGACCATTTTTACCTGGAATTATATCTATCCTGGTGCTTACAAAGGTCCCTTTACCATATCCTGTGCCTGCTCTCGTCTTTAAATTCTCCCATTTACCATATCCTTCAATACCAAGAACTTTTCTCTTTATTTTCTTTCCTTCAAGAAAGAACTCTCCTATCCTGCTTTCAAAAACAGGAGATTTAATCTTAAAATAGGCTTCTTCAAGCTCTGAAAGTGCCACTGTGCCTTCATCGGGAAGTCCCTGGTCCTGAAATACACCTTCAACTTTTACTCCCTTACCTATCATGCCACTCACACTAAGATTTGTGCTCTGCACTATTGAAAAATTGCCTTCCTCCACTTTAAAACCCACTTCTTTGAGTCCACTTAAATGAATTTCTCGGGACCGTCCTGTATCCTTCTTTTCTGTTTTTTTTACCTTATCGGGCTTCAGTTCTTTTCCGATTAATATCTCATTAATCCTGTATTCAGAAGGAGTTTCAAAACTCTCATACTCCAGATATAGTGTATCTTTTTCCTCAAGAGGGCTTTTTATAAAAAGAGTATCTCCCCTTATCTCGTAAGTTATATTTTTATCAGGATAAATTTTTAAAGTATTGATAATAGGATTTTTCATTACAGCCCATGGTATAGAAGGCAAAATCGTATCCTTCAGCACTTTCGTTATTATCAGGACAAAAAGTAAGTTCATTTGTAGATTTCTTTAAATGGAATTCTGTAAATTGAATCAGCGTCAATAATTAAAAGGGTATCTTTAAAAAGGGTCAAATCAAAAATCTGTAAATTCAAACATAACTCCTTTTCTGTTTTGTTTTTTATTAAAATACAATCTTCTCTCCATAAGATTTTCAATGAGTCAAAAATTTTGAAGCTGTTATAATTACCCTTTAAAATCCTTTTTATCTCTTTATTTTCCAAACTCAATGATATCAACTCATCAGGATAAAGAAAATATATACACTTTCCTTTAAAATGCATCTTTTTTACTGTACTGGTTGGTGAAAACTCTAAATAGAAAGAATCTTTTTGAGTAAAATTTATAACTTTAATCTTATTTTTTGTTCTTTCAAGAAGATAAAAATTACCATTTTTGTCTCTGGTAAATCTATAAAAATTCTTTTTAAAGGGGTAAAAGGAAATAATTCTGCCTGTCAAAGGATTTATTGTGTAAAGACCACTTTCATCCAGTATGTACAGCCAGAGAAAATCAAATTCCGCATCATAAGCATTATAAAAAGTTTTCTCAAGAAATATTCTGGAGGAGGTATTTTTTATAAGATAATCCTTTTCTGAATTAAATATATATATATCACCTCTTGAAACACCAATAATCTGCAGTGACACCACTAAATATAAAATTATCATATAGAGTTTTTAAAATAATATAAACCCCTCCTTTAAGTCAAATCGTTTAGTCTTTAATATCAAAGTCTTTCAGTCTTTTTAGGTACCCTTTGTTTCTTACAAGTTTGTCAGCCATATCTCTAATTATATACATATCTTTATCATCAAATCTTTTATACAATTTGTAAATGAAATAAAGTTTTTCTATCTTATCGGTAAAACTGCTGTTTTTCATGGCCCATTTAAGGGATTCTTCAATCAATTCTTTTCCTTCTTCAGGATAACCGAGTACGTATTTAAGCTTACCTTCAATATAAATTTTGTAGTATTTATCCTGTTCGTGTTTTAGAATTTCTATTTCATTTATTTTATTAAAAGATTCTTTTGCTTTATCAAATCTTCCGAGTTCTATAAGCACTTCTGTTTCACCTATATAGTATGAATTTATAAGTCTTGGATTTTGCGTTTCTTTAATCAAACTCTCCAGTTTTCCAAGATACTCATTCACTTTTTCTTCTTCCTTCTTTTTAGCATATATATAAAGAAGATTTGCAATATTCGTAATTATTCTATCTTTTCTTGAAAATATTTTATTAAGCTCCAGTGCTTTCTTATAATACTCCTCAGCTTTATCAAGGTTTCCTTCAAATATCTCATAACAAACACCGATATTGTTAAGGGAGATCGCCTTAGCCGGGAAATCAACAGGATAATTTACCACATCGTTGTAGTACTCCATTGCTTCTTTATTTCCATAGAAAAGTTCAATATTACCTATGTTATGAATGCTTGTAAGCATTCTTCTGTCATCTCCTATTTTTTTTAAACACTCCACTGATTTTTCAAAAAAATCCCTTGCCTCAGTCATTTTTCTTTTTGAAAAGTAAAGATTTCCAAGCATATTGTAAACTCTTCCATACATGAGAGATATAAAATATTCGGGAGATTTAATTACTTTTCTCTTTACTATTCTCCAGGGGTCTTTTTCAAAATCAAGTTTCTCAGGTGGACTCTCTTCATATTTTTTTAACCTGTTCAGCAAACTATCAGCCTCTTTTATTAAAATATCATCTTCAACTCCAAGACCCTGTTTTGATAACAAGAGATAGTATTCAGCCTGCAATCTGTCTTCAATATCAAGATTTTCAAGAACTTTTTCTATATGTTTTAAACCGTCCTGATATTTTTCTATAAGGATAAGATACATCCCGTAGCAGAGAGTGAGGTCATAACTCAGGGAAATGTTTTCAAGTCCTATTTCTTCAAAAAATGTTTCAATTTCAGATATTCTACCTTCATTGAAAAGGTCAATCACCACAGCTTTGAAGTATTTACCCACTCTTACATAATCCCTGAGCCTGATTGCATGATATAATGCATTCTCAAAATCACCCACGCTTTCAAAATATTCCACACCTCCCGCATGAATTCTTAATGAAATTTCCATACCCATGGGCAATTTTTGCATCTTTTTTTCCAGCCAAGATTTTAAAAGTCTGTGAAAACGAAAATTTAAAACACCTTTCTTTTTCTCCTCTATAACAACAAAACCCTTGTCTTTTATACTGTTTATTATCCTCTCAGGAAAATCATACCCCAGTATCCATTTTATAGCCCCATAACTAAACTCTTTTAATTGCCCAAGAGCGAGAAGAATCAACTTTTCTTCATCATTCATGTTTTTAAAATTATCCTCAAGTAGAGATTGAAGCAACTCAGGCCACTCTTTAAGCGTTCTCAACTTGACCTCTATATCCCTTTTATCTTTAAAGAATAGAATTACGGGCAACAACCACCCTTCTGTCTTTTCTGCTATCAAAGAAGCTGTCTCAATATGCAATTGTTCTCCATAGAGGTCACCAATTTTCACTATTTCTACAGGAGTCAGGCTGAAAAATTCTGTTCCCATAATTATGGCATCTGTTGTTTCAAATTCATAGGGAAGATTGGCTTCAATCACAACATTTGCATTAAATTTACCCATACTACCAAAAAGAGGAATTATTATTTCCTGCATTACTTTTGAAAAGTTTTCCATTAGATGATAAGTATCAAGGAATATAAAATAGGTATTATCAGGCAAAACTATATTGTTACATTCCTGTTCAATAATCCGGGAAAAAGATGCACTCAGGGTTTTGCCATTGGTAAGAGAGATAATCTCCTTTAAACGACCCGAGAATTCTGAGAGTATTTCCAGAAAGGAATCTTTAAACACATCCATATTCTTATCTCTCTCTTCAAGCTGTAAAAAAACAGGATTGTATCCTGTTTCTTGGAAAAACTTTAAAAGAGTGGTAGTTTTTCCATAACCCGGAGGTGAATAAAGATAAATAATCTTTGAGGAGGTTTTCTTGAGCTCCTCTATTGTATTTTTGAAGACAGGGATATAACTTTCAGGTAATTTTAGCTCAATCTTTCTCATTTTAACCTCCTCTTTATCATATGAAATTTCTATGCCAAATTTATAAATCTAAGTTTTTTATTCTAAATGAATGGAATTAATATTCTGAATAAAAATCCAAAAAGTTTAATGTTGCATTTTTGCAACATTGCTTTACTACTCATACCACTTTATAAATTCCCTGATACCTCTGACTATCCTTGCGCACATTTTTTTCTGATATTTTTTATTTTTAAGAAGTTTTTCCTCCTTAGGGTTGGTTATAAACCCGAGTTCAATAAGAACAGCAGGCATATAAACCCCATACAAAACATAAAATCCTGCCTGCTTAACACCTCTATCTATTTCTATACTATTATTGACAAGTTTTTTTTGAAGGCACTCTGCCAGTTTTTGTGATTCTTTTAAAAATTCCGTCTGTGCAAGGTCAAGCAAAATTGCATCAAGAACATTTTGAGCCTCTTTTTCAGGCAATTCAAATTTTAAAGAAGCATTCTCAAGAGCTTCCACTGCCCTTTCCCAGTCAGTTTTTGCTTCTGAAAGAAAATAAACTTCCACTCCCTTTGAGGTTAATTTTCTTGATGCATTACAATGAAGGGAGATAAAAAGGTCCGCCTTTTCCATATTTGCAATCACACTTCTTTCTTTCAGAGAAATAAAAGTATCTCTTTCTCTTGTGAGAATTACCTGTAGTCCGAGTTCTTTTTCTATCATCTGTTTTAAAATTTTCGCAACCTGTAGATTTATATCTTTCTCCTTTGTTCCTTTTCTGCCCACTGCCCCTGAATCTCTACCTCCATGACCCGGGTCTATTACAATCTTTTTTATTTTTCTTTCCTTCTTCTCTAATGAGGGCTCGGTTAATTGAGGAGTTGGTTGATAAACCTCTTCTTCTAAAGGCTCTTCCTGGTGTTCTTCTTTCAATAACTGTTTCCTTTTTGTTTCCTTATATCTTTTTTTGATAAATGTCACTTCTACACTGTTTTTTCTTTTAACAATACGATACTTTTCTGCTATACTGGTGAATTTAAAATCAAAAACAAGGTTTTGTATGCTTTTATAAATTTCAAATCCAAGCACATAGTCAGTTTGAATCTTATAGGAATAAGGTGGTGGTATTTGAGTGAAAGGCAAAATAAGTTTAAAATGACCGTCTTCCACTTTTTTCTGTATACTGGCTAAATTACCTTTTTTTCTTATAACGATTTTAACACTATCACCGAAGTTATATATTTCAGGTGAGAAAAGTGATAAGTTTATAAATAGCAGTAAAAAATTAATCATCTTGCTCTTTTTAATTCCCTTTCAATTTCTCTTTTTATTTCTTTTTCTTTAATGATCTGCCTCTTCTCATATTTTTTTCTTCCTTTCACAAGTGCTATTAGAACTTTTATCCATCTGCCCTTGGAGTAAACTTTAAGAGGAATAACAGTAAGCCCCTTTTCCTTCACTTTCCCAATCAGTCTTTTTAATTCTCTTCTTTTTAACAATAATTTACGTTTTCTTTCAGGTTCAGGATTCATTTTACCTGCATATTTATAAGGTGCTATATAGGTATTTAAAAGGAAAGCTTCGCTATTTTCAAATTTTACAAAAGAATCTTTCAAAGAAATTGCTCCATTCTTTACAGATTTAACCTCTGCTCCTTCCAGCTGTATACCCACCTCTATTTCTTCCAGAATCTCATAGTCCCTGTAAGCCTTTCTATTCTCAGCATAAACTTTAATTTTCTTCATCCCTTAACTTTACAGGTATATTAAAAGCCTCTCCCAGTTTAATAAGTAACTTATTGTTTCCAGAACAGACTATTTCTTTAATAAAACCCATATCTTCAATGTTTAATTCTGCCGGTATAACAGGAGAATAAGAACCAAAATACCCTTTTTTTTCATCAACAAGCACATACTTCTTGGTTCTTCTTCTCCTGATTCCCATTATTTTAAAATAATCTGTTTTCTGATTAAGTTCCAGGCCTAGAAATCTGTATAACTCATTTATACCACCTTTTATTATAAAATTTCCATAGTTATCAGTAGAGACCCACAAACACTTTTTGATAATGTAACTTTTTAAAATGTCCTCTTCCAGAAAATCAATCAACATTGTTTTTTCTCTGAGAATATCGGAATTTAAACTCTCTAATATTTTATAATCAACAAGTTCATAGGGAATTGCGTTTTCAAAGGACCTGAACATAAATAAAATTTTTTCTGGAACTAAAATTAAAATCTGTGGAGCATAAATTTTCCTGGTTTTATAAATAAAAGGAATTAATTCAACGACTTTATCTTCTTTGAGGGGTAACAAAATTATCCATCTTTTAAAGGTCTCTATCTTTACTGGAAAATGCAATCGATAGTTATAATTTGCAAATCTTAAAAACTTAATTTTCAATCTTAACCTGTCAAAAAAATGTAATTTCATTTAAATTCCTATAGAAAAAGAAAAGGTCCACAGGTCCTTTTTATAACCCTTTATAAAATCAAAATCAGTCTGAATAAAGAAAGGAGATTCTCCGAGTAAAAATTTAAAAAACAAGCCTGTTCCCGGGGCCAGCCCCTCCTCATGCCACCCTTTTTTCTGAAGGCTCAACAACGAATAGAAAAGTTTAAAGCCGCAGTAAAAATTTTTAAACACTGAAAAAGAAAAAAAGGGACCTGAAGAAAGAACTCTGAAATTCGCATTTGAACCCTGTTTAAAAGGCATGTTTTTAAAACCAAAGATAATCCCCCATTTATTTAAATCAATATTGAAATTTTTTGAAAGTTCTATCTCAAAACCAGGGTTTAAACTGGCAGAAGACTCTTTAAGGGGGAAATACAACCCGCTTTTTAATGAGAAAGAACTCAAAATTACCAAAATTATCAAATTCATAAATAAATTATAAAGTAAACAGTAAAATTTTTCAATTTTATTTTCTTAAAAATAGCAGGATAATCAGATTTAATATAATGGTTAAAATAATAGATATTATTATAGAGCTACCAATAGGAATAAAAACCTGAAAGTTTTCCCTTTTTATATAAATATCTAGGGGCAATCCTGGAAATTTTATCCTGCCCATAAAAACGAATAACAGACCAAATATAATCAGGAAAATCCCTGAGAAAATCAGAAGCCTCCCCAGCCAGCTTATTCCGCCCATAGAGGATGATAGCCAAGAATATATTCTTTTGCTTCCATGATCTTTTTTCCAGCAGGTTGCAACTCAATTATTTCAATCGCCCCCTTTCCACAAAAAACATAAAGAACCCCATTCTCGATCTTTATTCTACCCGCAGAACCATTTTTGTCTTTATGAACTTTCACTTTAAAAATTTTAGTATATTTGCCATCAAAATGGGTTCTTGCACCTGGTAAAGGAGAAAGCGCGTGAATTTTATTCTTGACTTCCTCTGCATCTTTTTTCCAGTCTATCCATAATTCGTCTTCTTTAATCTTCTTCGCATAGGTGGATTTGCCCTTTTGAGGCTTGGGTTTTATCTTATTATCAGCTTTTTTTAGCATTACATCATACATAATTTTACCTGCAAGAGAGGCAATTTCTTCTTCCAGTTCTCCTCTCGTCTTATCATCTATTTCAACTTTTTTCTGGTATAATATATCTCCTGTATCCACTTTTTCATCCATTATAAATATTGTAAAACCGGTATACTTCTCACCATTCATTATTGCTCGTTCAAGAGGTGAAGCTCCTCTGTATTTTGGTAGTAAAGAAGGGTGTAAATTTAAAGGTGCAATTTTAGGAATATCAAAAAGTTCTTTTTTTAATATTTTTCCATAATCAGTAAGGAGAATATACTCTATTTCTCTGTTTTTAACCTCCTCTATAAATCCCGGATTGTTCGGGTCATAAGGTTGTAAACAGGGTATACCTTTTTGCAGTGCAACTTCTTTAACCTTTGTTGCTCTGAGCTGTCTTCCTCTACCTGAGGGCGCATCAGGTGATGTAACAACAATATCAGGAATTACATTATTCTCAATAAGGTTTAAAAGAACTCTGTGTGCAAAATTTCCTGACCCAAAAAAAGCTATCCTGAATTTTCTTTCTGCATCTCCCTCCATAGTTTTCTCCATTTTGCTATCATTATTTTTTTCTCTTTTTCAGGTAATCTATCAACAATCAAAATGCCATTCACATGGTCATATTCATGTAAAAGAACTCTTGCAAAAAGACCTTCTGCCTCCATCCTGTTGATTTTCATATCCATATCAAAATATTCTATAACAACTTTTGAAGGCCTTGGAATTTCAAGATAAAGTCCTGGCATTGAAAGGCATCCTTCCTCAAAAATTTCTTCACCCTCGTAATAAATAAGCCTGGGATTTATAAACTCTTTAACTCCCTTACCCTTCTCAAGTAATTCAAGGTCCACGATAAAAACCTGAAAGGCTTTTCCTATTTGAGGAGCTGCAAGACCAAGTCCTTTTAGTTCCTTCATAATAGACACCATCTCTGGAATAAACCCTTTAACCTCATCGGGATTTCCCACCTCTCTCGCTTTTATACCTAACACCCTGTCTCCATATATTCTTATCTTATTGTTCATAATTTTTTATTTTTCTTCTTTTTTCCTGAGTATTGACTGAATTGCAGACTTGTCAAACTTAACAAGAACATTTTCATTTAATTTTAGCACAACTGTGTTTTCTTCTACCTTTGAAACAGTGCCATAAATTCCAGCTGATGTTACAACATAGTCTCCCTTTTTCAGGGTCTTGAGCATTTCTTTATGTTTTTTATCTCTTCTCTGCTGTGGAAGAATTATAAAGAAATAGAAAAAGGCAAAGAGTAAAATAAAGGGTAAGAGCAACCCCAGGAGTGACCCACCTCCTGCAGTAGAACCATCCTGTGAAATTATAAGGTTTAATAGATTTAACATTTTTCCTCCTTTAAAAATCTCTTCCGAAGGTCAACCATATAAATGGCCTGCCTCCAAGTCCTGTGAAATCTGTTTTGTAAGCAAAATCCAGTTTCAAATCAAAGTAACCCAAGTTCCATCTAAAACCAAACCCATAATCAAAAAGCAAATCCTTTAGCTTGTAACTTCCGTCTTTTTCCTCTATTGGTCTAAATTTTTTCATACTTTCTACTGTATTAAACCCTGCACCGGCATCTATAAAAAGAACACCTCTTATATTTCCAAGTTGTAAAGGTAAAGGGAATGAGAGTTTTAAATTATCAAGGAAAGGGACTCTCAGTTCCAAACTGCTTAAAAATATATAGGGGTAAACGAATTCAAATAAATCATATCCTCTCAATGTAGTAGGTCCCCCAAGCCAGAACGGCAGTATCCTTCCAGAACCTTCTTTACCCGCAAAAACGAAACGCATGGCAAAATTTGAACGGGGTGTTATTCTGAAATACTTTCTGGCATCAAAACTGTATTTAAGATAAAGTTCAGGCAAAACTCCTGTTTCAAGACCAAGATATGCTCTTTCACCATCTCTTACCCCGAAGTAATAAAAATTAAAACTTCTATCCCAGACAAAAACAGAATAAAAAGGCAGCTGAATAAAATAATCTTTACTGTAAGTATAGTAGTCAGCAAAATATTCATAAAGTATGTATCTTTCTATATAATTAAATCCTGTACCCACCTCTATTCTAAAAAATCTATTTAATGGAATAAGTGATATAAGGTTAAAACCGAGATTTCTTTCATAAGAATATAACAAAGAATCATAAGGGTAAAAAGGGAAATATTGATAGAACTGTACAAAATAATCAATTCTTTTAGGTAGATAGTAAATGCCGAGTGCCCAGTTTGATACTGTGAGGTCTCCTCCTGTCATATCACTGAAAAACTGCACCCTGAGATTTCCAAGCATATCAGAAGCCTGAAACACAACACTACCAAAATAACCGTATTCAGGTGCATACTCAACAGCACCACCTAACCAGTCAATTGTAAAAGGACTCACATACTCCTTCCATTCAATATCTTCAAGTTTCAATCTTTCATGTCCGGATTTTTCCTCTAAATCTATTTCCTTCCATTCCTTTCTGTCCAGAATATCTTTAGAATCTATGTAGAATATTTCATAACCCCCTTTCCAGAGAATACTGAGAACCGCATCTTTTGTCTCTCTTGCGAATTTTACTTCTCTTATTCCTGTAGGGAAAGATGTAATCTGATAAAACTTATTTACGGATATATCATAAGCCATAAGATTGGATATACCTCTTTCTTTGTAGAGAAAAATGTATAAACTATCTTCTAAAACAAATGGATAAGAAATGCTACCAAGATAAGGAGTTATACGTCTTACAGTTCCATCTTTTAGATAGTATAAAAAGATTGCATAGCTACCATACCTGTTCTCATTGTTTCTATCAGAAACAAATACTATTCTATCGTTGTCAATAAAAACAGGGTCTTTATCCTCAAACCAGTCATCGGTTAATCGTTCCTCTATCTCACCTGTTGAAACATTAAGTATGTAAAGATCTGTTTTACCATCTTTGACTCCGGCGAATACAATCTTATCTCCGTCAGAAGAAAACTCAGGTGTGTATATTCCATCAAAGTTTTTAAAAGAATAGGATTTTATTATTCTATTTTTCTCTGTATCATAAAAATTTATTATTTCTTCGCCCTTTCCATAAGAGGTAAAAACAATATACCTGCCATCAGGAGAGAAACATATACCCGGTCTTAAAAGATGCAGGTTTTCAAGGGAAGGAAATTTTTCTCCTGAGACAACTTTCTTAACTTTATGTTGTGTATATATTGAAGTTAGATAAAGGTCTGTATATCCTTTTCTGTCTGATAAAAAGGCAATTTTTGTGCCATCGTCACTTGGTGCTCCTCCAACATTCATAAATCCACCTTCTTTCACATGGTCTGTAATTTGTTTACCTACGTCAGGAGGATATTTATAAGTTTCAAATTCTCTGTATACCTTCTTCTTTAAATAATAGGAAAACTTTTCAGAAAGACTCTCATAAGAAACTCCAAAGACCTTTAAACAAGCTTTATTCAATGATTTTTTAAACTTCAGAGCGTAAAGAAATTCTGATATTTTTTCTTCTCCGTAAGTCTCGTATATAAAATAGTAAAAGGCCTGTCCTACTTTGTATACTATATATCCGCCATAATACTCAAGTTCTTTTAAAGAAGGAAACATATCGTTTATAAGAAGGTCCTTCACAAAACCTTCGGTTTCAGAATCCCATCCAACAGAAATGTATTCAGAAAGTCCTTCCATAATATAAAGAGGAATGTTAAAAAATGGTTCTTGAGCCAAACCCTGAATACCACTATAAAATAACCTGTATTCAAATACATGGGTAAGTTCATGTTCAAGAACATGCCTGAAGGACTCGTAAGAACCGTCAAAAGGAACAACCACCCTGCTCTTATAAAACTCGGTAAATCCACCTACTCCTTCCTCTATGAGGTCAAGCACAATATTGGTCTCCCTGAAATCATTGGGAGAGGCATAGATAATCACCGGAACCTTTTCCTTGAATTCTATGGAAAAGAGTCTTGAGAGTCTCTCATAGGTATTTTCAAGAATTGGAGAGGCAAAATCAACAAGACCCTCTCCTCCTTTTGTAAAATATATCATAAAGTGATTGGTTTCTGCGGTTTCCCATGAAAGGTCCCTGTATTGGACCTTGTTCTGACCAAAAGTTAAAAGCAAAGATACAAGGATATTAACCATAAGACACTTTTTTAATCAAAATATTCTGTATCCGGTATTACATAAAGAAGTGGATTAACTGCTTTTCCAAAGAGTCTAATTTCGTAATGAACATGAACACCTGTTGTCTTGCCAGTTCTTCCCATTAAAGCCACCATATCTCCTCTTTTGATTCTATCCCCTGTTCTGACCAGATTTTTTTCATTGTGTGCATAAATTGTAACAAATCCGTTTCCATGGTCAACTTCAACTGTTAAACCATACCCTTTTCTCCATCCACTGTATTTAACAACACCATCAGCAGTTGCAAAAACAGGGGTCCCCTTAGCTCCTGCTATATCAACTCCTTTATGAAATTTTTTTCTTCCTGTAAAAGGGTCTATTCTCCATTCAAACTTTGATGTTATGTAACCACCATTAACCGGGCTGATGCTGGGTGTTCTCCTCCTCAAAACTTCATCCCTCTCAAGGAAATATTTAAGTTCTCTGGTCTCTTTTTCTTGTTTTTCGGCAATATTCAAAAGGTAATCTAATTTTTGCTCAAGTAAAGATGTTTTTTTCTCCTCATCAGGAAAACCACCAATGGGCATACTAAGAATTTCTTCATCTATGGGTTTAAAATCCAAATATTTTCTGAACTTATTCTGTTCCCTCAATAAAATTGCCATCTTTTCTTTCATCTGATCTGTCTTTTTTTCAAGTTTCTCTATCTTATTTCTGAGCCTTTCATTTTCATAAGTATAATAGGCTAACTTTCTCTGCCCATGAAATTTTTTAAAGAGAAAATAGGTAGTAAAAATAACCCATATAAATACAAATCCCGACAAAATTATGAATAATTTAATCAGAAAGGAAGGAATAAAAAAATTTCTCTCTTTGGTCAATCCATCAGTTTTATATATATTTATATAAAATCCTTTCCTCATTTTTACATCAATTATACTCTTTTAAATTTTAAATTAAATTATAAGTTCAAACTTACCTATTTGTCAAGGGTGTTGATCTTTATTCTCTGTATATTTTCAGGCAAACGAATCTCAAAAACTTTTTTTCCGAACACAGGATTTATCTGAAATTTATTAAATACAAACTCAAAACGCACTTCTTTTTCAATGAGAGAAAGTATCCTCAGAACCTTGTTTGTCTTATTAAGAACAAGATGTATTTTAAGATAGGGTAATTTTAACTCTTTTTTTAGAAAAAATTCCCACTTTTCATACCCTTCACCAGATGAACTGTGGCTTGAATCAACATAGTCCTGGATATTGAGTAGAAAGAAATCAGGTATGAATCGTGGGGTTGTAAAAACCTGAATCTGATTCCATGAAGGTAAATACACAAGGGTGCTTTCGGGATTAGAATATATGACCTGAGTTTCGGGTTTTTCCACGACCATTTTTAAAAGCTCTTGCCTTTTTACATAGAGTTTACCTTCAAGGGTATCCACAGGAATATCATCAGAAAAAATAATTTCTTTAAACTCAGCATACACTGTCTCTACATCTTTATAATGTTCCTTTACATTCTGCCATGAAAGAGATAAAAAAAACATTAAGAGATTTATCATATCAAATCAAAGGAGTTTCTCCATAATTTCTGCGATTTCCTGAGGTTCTGCGGCAACTCTCACACCTGCATCTTCAAGAGCCTTTATTTTGCTCTCTGCAGTTCCCTTACCACCTGAAATTATTGCTCCTGCATGTCCCATTCTCTTCTCAGGTGGAGCAGTTCTTCCTGCGATGAAACCCACAACAGGTTTTGAAACATGTTTCTTTATGTAATGTGCAGATTCCTCTTCATCAGTGCCTCCAATCTCACCTATGAGAACAATCCCCTTTGTTTCCTTATCCTGTTCAAAGAGCTCCAGAACATCTACAAATCTCGTCCCTATAATCGGGTCACCTCCAATGCCTATTGCAGTAGATTGTCCCAATCCTTTATTTGTAAGATGAGACACCACCTCATAAGTAAGAGTTCCACTTCTGGAAACCACACCTACAGGTCCTTTTTTAAATATCTGACCAGGCATGATTCCAACCTTTGCAATGTCCGGGGCAATTATACCGGGACAATTTGGTCCTATTATTCTAACATCCCTGCCCTTGATGTAGCTCATAACCTCTGCCATATACAGAGCAGGTATGCCTTCTGTTATAGCAACTATCAACTTTATACCCGCATCTATTGATTCGTATATGGCATCCTGTGCAAATTTCGCAGGAACAAATATAATGGAAGTATTCGCACCTGTTTCATTTACTGCCTCATGCACAGAATTGAATACAGGGACTCCGTGAACCACCTCTCCCCTTTTTCCCGGTGTCACTCCCGCAACAATTTTTGTTCCGTATTCAAGCATCTGTTTGGTGTGAAAAGAGCCATCCCTTCCTGTAATGCCCTGCACCACCACTCTGGTGTTCTCAGAGAGAAGAATTGCCATATAGCCTCCTTTCTAAATCATGTTTTTATTTCAGTTATAACAACCTCATCTTTACCATCTACTTCTTTAAGCCTTACCTCTACATTCTCTTTCTTAGAAGTTGCAACTTTTCTTCCTAAATAATCAGGGTGAATTGGCAACTCCCTATGCCCTCTGTCAATAAGAACAAGAAGTTCTATTTTATCAGGTCTTCCAAAATCCACAACCGCATCAAGAGCACTGCGAATAGTCCTGCCTGTATAGAGAACATCATCTATAAGGATTATTTCCTTATCATTAACATTAAAATCAAGAAGTGTGCTTTTGACCTCCGGGCTTTCTGATACTTTTTGAAGGTCATCTCTATAAAAGGTTATATCAAGTATACCAAGAGGTATTTCAATTCCTGTTTTTTTATCAAGTATTTCCTTAATCCTTCTCGCAAGTGGAGCCCCTCTTGTTCTTATTCCTATAAGCGCGATTTTCTCATATTTCTTATGCCTTTCAAGAATCTCAGAAGAAAGTCTCTCTACGGTTCTTCCTATGTCAACTTCATCCATTATTTTTCTTTTTTTAATCGTTTTCATTTTTCAACTCTAATTTTAAATCTTTAAGTTGTTCTTTTCCAACTTCAGAAGGTGCCCCTTCAAAAAGGGCATATCCCTTTGCTGTCTTAGGAAAGGGAATTACATCCCTGATTGAACCAAGCCCCAGAAGGGTCACAATTATTCTGTCAAGCCCCAGAGCAATACCACCATGAGGAGGAGCACCATAACTTAAAGCACTTAAAAAGAACCCAAACCTTTTTTCTATATCTTCATCAGAGTATCCCATTTTTTTCAAAATCTTCCTCTGCAACTCAGGGTCATGGTTTCTTATGCTTCCTGAGCCTATTTCAACTCCATTTAAAACAAGGTCATACTGCCTTCCTATGACCTCTCGGGGGGATTTATCAATGTCACCAGGATTCCTCGGCATTGTAAAGGGATGATGTGCAGGTTCCCATCTTTTCTCTTCTTCATCCCATACATATAATGGAAATTCAGTAATCCACACAAAGGAAAAATCTTCTTTCAACTCTGGTTCCAGTAGTTTAATACACTTTTCTCTCAACCTCCCAAGTATAAAAATGGCTTTTTCCTTTTTATCTGCAACAAATAGATAAACATTTCCCTTTTTTAAGTAATCAGCACTTATGAATCTGGATAAAGGACCACTCAAAGAATCAGTATATTTTACATAAGTAACACCCTTTCCTCCCTGTGATTTAACAAATTCATTCAGTTCCTCTACTTTTTTTCTCGTTATGTCAACATCTATTTCCAGAGATAGGATTGCCTCACATCCTTCAAAAATTTTTATACCTTTATCTTTTAAAAGGTTTGTAAAATCTTTTATTTCCCAGTTAACTCTTAAGTCTGGTTTATCACTTCCATACTTATTAAGAGATGTAAAATAAGTCAAACGGGGAAAAGGGCAATTTAAAGTTTTCATAAAAAGTCTGTTAAAGATATCCTCAAACAGTTCTTCAATCATCTGAAAAACATCCTCTTCTTCTACAAAGCTCATTTCTATGTCAAGTTGGGTAAATTCAGGCTGTCTATCCTTTCTCAAATCCTCATCTCTAAAACATCTTGCGAATTGATAATACCTGTCAAAACCGCTAACCATTAAAATTTGTTTATAAAGTTGAGGAGACTGGGGAAGGGCATAAAATTTGCCAGGAGCCAATCTTGATGGAACCAGAAAATCTCTTGCACCTTCAGGAGTGCTTTTTGAAAGATAAGGGGTTTCCACTTCAATAAAACCTTTTTTATTCAGATTGTCTCTTACAATCTGAACAAATCTGTGTTTAAGAATAATATTATTTTGCATCAAAGGTCTTTTAAGGTCAAGAAACCTGTATTTAAGCCTGGTTTCCTCAAATACATTGATGTCATCCTCTACTAAAAAGGGTAATTCAGAAGACCTGTTAAAAAGTTTGATTTCAAAAACCTCAATCTCAACATTACCTGTTTTTATATTTGGGTTCTTATCTTTTCTCTCTCTCACCATACCCTTTATCCATACACAATCTTCCATTCTAATATCTTTAACAATATTGTATACTTTTGTATTTGCCTTTTCAACAAAACACTGGATATAACCTTCCCTATCTTTTAAATCAAAAAATATCATTCCACCGAGATCTCTTACCCTTTTTATCCATCCGCAAAGCTTTAACTCTTTACCTATGAACCTATCACTCACTTCACCGCAGTAAATATCTCTGAAACTCGTTTTCATGAAAGTCTCAAGTAAATTGTCCCATCAAAGGTTTTCATCTCCTTTATGTCTAAAATTCTTTTTTGAGAAAGTGATTTCAGTTTAAAGGATTTGAATGCAGAAATTCCACTACCAATTATAAAAGGTGTAATAAATATATGATATTCATCTATAAGGTTGTTTTTAAGTAAAGAGGAAACCAATTCAGCACCACCTTCAAAAAGTATACTCTGAAAACCTTTTTCGTGCAGTCTTTTTAACATATTTTTTAGATCAACTTTTTTATCTTTGACTTTTGTTTTTAAAATTTCAACATTTTCAGGCAGATTTTTATAAGAGACCGGTGTAGCAAGAATAACTCTTTTATGCAGTTTAAAAACCTTTCTATTAAAATTGATCTTTCTGGAACAAATTATCACCGGCACAGGGGGTGATGGCGAATAACAAAGATACGGCACAAGAGAAGAATCATCCTTTAACAGTGTATTTCTGCCTACTGCTATTAAATCAAATTCTCCTCTTAGTTTGTGGGCATATACTCTTGAACTTTCAGAAGAAATCCATTTTGATTCTCCTTTCTCAGTTGCTATCTTGCCATCAAGAGAAATGGCAAGTTTAAGTGCCACAAAGATTTTGTTTTTTTCATAAAAGGTAAAATATTTTCTGTTCAAATCTCTGCATTCTTGCTCAAGGATACCAGATTTCGCATCCAAACCTGCCCTTTTAAGCTTTCTCAGCCCCTTCCCTTTAACCACGGGATTCGGGTCCACAGTTCCTATATAAACTCTTTTTATTCCTTTTTTTATTATGTAATCAACACAGGGAGGGGTTCTCCCGTAGTGAACGCAGGGTTCAAGATTGACATAAAGGTCTGCACCTCTGGCATCTTTTCCTGCATCATCAATTGCTATTTTTTCTGCATGCGATAATCCCGGTCTTTTATGATATCCTATGCCAACAATTCTGTTGTTCTTTACAACTACTGCCCCCACCAGCGGATTTGGCGATACACTTCCCTTTCCCAGACTCGCAAGCTCAAGACATAATTTTATAAAATACTCTTCTTTTTTACGGGAATCTGAAGGGTATATTTGTGAAAAATTCAACTGGTTCACCTTCTTCATCTTTCACAGGTTCAAAAACAAATTGTTTTGCAGCTTCAAGAGCAGACTCATCAAGAATAGGAAATTTAGAGCTTTTAAGTATTTCTGCCTTCACCACTCTTCCGTTTTTGTTTACAAGAACTCTTACAATTGCCATTCCTCTCAAATTTAATTTCTTTGCTTCTTCAGGGTATACAGGTCTTGCCATCTTCAATATCTTTGCCTGTGCAACAAGTTGAGGCTCACGGGGTTTGGGTTTGGATGGAGGCGGTGTCTCCTCTGCCTTTACCTCCTCTTTCTTTTCTTCTAAAGGAGGTGCCTCTGTTACTTCTTTTTTAGATGGGGGAGGTGTTTCTTCTTCAACAGGCGCAGGTAAAACCTCTTCTGTTTTCTTAGCCAGTTCTTTTCTTAAAATTTCTTCTGCTGCTGGAGGAGGTGTTGCAGGTTTTTCCACAGGCTTTGCAGGTTTTTCTTCTTTTATTTCTTCTTCTGGTTTTTCCTCTTCGGTTTTTAATTCAAAATCAACCGCGATCTCCTGCATATTCTTTGGCACCCATGCTAAATCAAGGTTTGATATAGGAGATGCAAGGTATTGGTCAAGGCCTTTAACCCTGTCTGAAAAAGCCACCAGATTTTTGTTTACAAAAAGATAAATAGAAGGAAGCTTTTCAAGAAGAATCTTTTGACTCATGGAAAAATTTTGTTTACTCTTCTCCTGATTTATAGTGAGTATTGAATTCTCAAGATACCTGTCAAGTTCGCTATTTTTAAATCCGGTAAAGTTAAATATCCCGTATTTGGAATGCCAGAGAGGTATAAGGTCAACTTTTTCACTCATGCTCCAGGAGAAAAGATATACATCAAAATCTTTATCTCTAAGCCTCCTGACAAAATCCAGCGCAGGAACCGAGTCAACCTCACACCTTATTCCAGATTTCTCAATATACTCTTTTATTATTTCTGCAACCTTCTTTTTAAAAGGTTCATTTTCAGTCAGGATTTTCATGGTAAACTTCTTTCTATTCAATTCAAGATAGGGGTCCCTATCTCTATTTTCAAACCCCAGAGATGAAAGGAGTTTCTCTGCCTCATCAGGATTAAAGGGAACGTCCTTTAATGAGGGGTCATAAGCCCAATGATGAGGTGGTAAAGGAGAAAAAGTTTTTTCTGCATAACCACCCACAGCCCTTGAAATGAGCTCATCTTTGTTTATAAGGGATGAAATTGCCTTTCTGAAGTTAAGCTCATTGTATGGGAACTTTTCCAGGTTAAAACCTATAAAAAACACCCTGTTCCCTGTAACAGCATTGAAGGTCAAATTTTTCTCTTTAAGATATAAGATTTCCTCTGGAGTGAGGTCCAGAGCAATATCTATTCTTCCCTGTTCATAGGCAAGAGCAACAGTTTTAGGAGAATCATAAAATTTAAAATAAATAGTTTTTACAAGAGGAGTAAATAGAAAATAGTTCTCATTTGATTCAAGCTCGAGTAAATTTCCTTTTATCCAGTTTTTAACCTTATAAGGACCCAGGCCAACAGGATTTTCCGAAAATTTGCTCATATCCTTATTACCCTTCAAAATATGAGAAGGCAATGGATAAAGGTTACAGTCAAAAAGTTCATAGAGATAAACACCTGAAAAGTTATATTTAACTTTATATTTTCCAAGAGGAACAACTGATTTTATGAAACGCAATTGTGCTTTGAGGGGAGAGTTCATCTCAGGGTCTTTTATCATGTTATAAGTAAAAACAACATCTTCAGAGGTAAATTCTTTTCCATCATGCCATTTAACTCCTTTTCTTAAATAAAATGTTATTGATTTGAGGTCCTCTGAAAATTCCCATGATTCAGCAAGAACAGGGATCACTTTTTCCTTTTCAATGCGGAACAGAGGTTGAAAAATCAGATCATAGAAGGGATTGGGTTCAGCAAGAGATGGAAAAAGAGGATTCAGATTCAACGGTTCTTTAAGCATACCGATTCTGAGAATCCCTCCTTTTTCAGCAAGGGAGGAGGGTTTTCTTTCCACCTTAATACATAAAAGGAAAAGGGTGGATATGAGAACAAATCCTGAAACCCTGAAAAATTTCATAGCATCACCCCCTTTTTAAAAAATTTTTGCAAAATAAATAAATGCAGGGTTAAAAGGTTTTCCATTTTTTAACATTTCAAAATGCAGGTGAGGTCCTGTGCTTTTACCGGTTGACCCCACTTCTCCTATAATCTCACCTTTATTCACACTTTCTCCATTTTTAACAAATATTCTTCTAAGGTGTCCGTAAAGGGAATGAAAACCACCATTGTGCTTCAACTTTATATAAAAACCCAGATAATTTGAGAATCCCGCTTCCACTACAGTACCATCCATGCAGGCAACAACAGGTGTACCTGCAGGAACAACAATATCAATTGCGGGATGCTCCTTAGAAAAAGACCTGCTTATAATTCCCTCCACAGGTAATATAAAATTATCATCTTGCAGATTCCCTGGTCTGTTAAAATTTTCTTCTGTTCCTGCAACCACATTTTTTGATGTTTTTTTTACTCCGAGCATGTAATTTATCTTTTTAGTATACTCTGTAATCTTATCCAGTCTTTCCTCAAGCACTCCCAGTTTCTTCATTTTTGATTCATATTCTGCCACCTTCTTTTTTAGATAAATGTAATTTGCAATATTACTATAAAGATAATATACAGAATAAATTAATAGAGGTATCATTAAAATTGATAAAAATAGAAACACTTTAATCAGTTTGAGTCTGAAACCAGAAAGAAAAACATCCCTTCTTTTATCACCCTTTAAAGGTGAAATCACAATATAGTAACCTTCTTTTTTCATATAACATTAATAGTTTAAAGCTTTTTTATAAAATTTTCAAACAGACTATTTAAAATTAGAATGTCCTTCTTGCTTATTTTTTTATAAATATTTTTGTGATATTTTAAAGGTATAGAAATTTCAAGAACTTTTTTTGTCCCTGAAGATTTAAGATAAACAGGAAAGTAGGAAAAATCTTCTTCAGCTTTGAGTTGAAACTTCAGGCGCGATTTTTTTAATATCTCCAAAATTTTATTTTTAAAATCTACAGGAAGAACATAATTCCTACTGAAAATATTTATAACAGGTCCTCTACCTATTTCTATCCCATCTTTGCACGGAGAAGTCCTTAGAATAATGTAAATCTCAGACTTTTCCTCTCTGCCAGCAATATAATAACTCTTTTCTCTCATTCTGGTCTGGCAAAGAAAAATAAATTTCAGAGAGTGGGAAAGTTTATTTTTCAATAAAAAGTTTAGAGCGAAGGCAACTCCTGCTCTTGAATCAAGATTCGTGGATAAGAATAAATCTTTTCTTTTGTAGAAAGAAGGTTCTATAATAAAAGGCTCACCTATACCAGGCTTTTTTGAATCAAGCATCTCAACACCCAGGTCGCTCAGCTCAGGAGAATCCTTTTCACTTATATTTCTTATTATACCTCGTTTCCTGTCCTTAAATAAAACTATTCTATCCACCAATTGAATTGCAGAATAATCTCCTATTATTTTAAATCTAAAAAAACCTTTTTGCTCACCAGCGATAAAAAAGCTTGCTTCATCAACGGGTGTAAGGACTGATATCCTGGCACTCTTATTTTTATAAACATACAGATTGCCAAGCACATCATCAGTGATTCTGAAGTTTTTGACCACCTTATTTTTAATATACTCTATTATTTCATTTTCATCCCCTAGTGCTCCAAATTTGTATGTAATTTCTTTTAAAATCTTTTCCATATTCTTTTTACCTCCTTTAAAAAATTGAATGCAAGTGAAAATGTCATTCTTACATCTTTATTTTCTGCTAAAGAGACAGGAGAATGGATATATCTTATTGGAACAGAGATTATCCCGACCCTGACTCCTTCCCCTGATAACTGAATCATTCCTGCGTCAGTACCGCCTATAAGAGGTTTCTTATACTGGTAGGGGATTTTATTTTTTTTAGAAATTTCCCCGAGATAATTCAAAAGCTCTTTATCCACAACACACGACCTGTCAAGCACAGTGAGAACAGGACCTTTACCCAGAAAAGGGAAATCTTTACCATCTCTTTGATAAAAATCGCCTGCTGCAGTTCCCTCAATAATAAGCGAAATATCGGGTTTCACTCTTTCTCCCCCTATCTTCGCTCCCCTTAAACCCAGTTCTTCCTGAACAGAGAAAAGTGCGGTAACCTTAAACTCAAAATCAAAATTTCTGAGTATCTCTGCAATTATAGCACATCCCACTCTATCATCAAAAGCTTTACCTTTAATAAACCTTTTGCCAGACTCTTTAAAAGAAGTATCAAAAACTGCATAATCACCGGGGGAAAAATTTCTCTCAGCTTCTTTTCTATCATGCATACCTGCATCTATGACAAGGTCATTAAAGGAAATTTTTTTGCCTCTTTCTTCCTTTTTCTGCAGGTGGAAAGGCTTGTAACCTATAACTCCGTTTTTACCATTTTCAAAAACAACTTTTTTTCCGGGTAAAATTTCAGGGTCAATGCCACCAACAGGTGTAAATTTCAGAAAACCATCTTCTGTAATCCCTTTAATTATAAAACCCACTTCATCCATATGAGCACAGAGTAAAACTTCTGGTCTACCTGTGCCCTTTCTCATGTAGAGATTTCCGAGAAAGTCCTCTTCCACTTCTTCTACATGGGATTCAAGTAATTTTTTTAGATAATCTCTTACCCTGTCTTCTTTGCCCGAGGGGCCAAAAATTTCTGACAGATTTTTAAGTATCTCAATCAATTTTATACTTCTTTTTCAATGAATCCAGACCAGGAACGGTTCCAAATCTTTTTTTCGCAAGTTTAAAAATCTGTTTTGCACTATCTGTGTGATTTTCCTGCATATATATTTCTATAAGTGATTCATAAGTTTTTATAAAAGCAGGGGGAAGTTCAAGAGCAAGTTTATAATACTTCTTTGCAAGTTCTTTTTTTCCTTCTCCTCTATAAGCATCGCCCATCAAAGTGTAAACCACACTGTTTTTTTCCTCCTTAATAAGTTCTTTACAAACTGAAATTGCTTTATCGTATTTTCCATCTGCAATTGAGAACTGGGCAAGCTGTAATTTCATAAAATAGACTATTCTTTTATCATCTTTATCCATCAAATCTCTGTTACCTTCAAAATTCAATGCAAACTCTATGTTTTCTATTGCTTTGTCAACTTCGCCCCTGTTGAAATATTCAATTGCAAGAACCATTAGAGGCGCTCTGTAATTTGAAAGTAATCTCTGATGAGTTCTGTCTATAAAGAATTTATTGTTGTCCACAAAACCTCTGAATCTGAAAACTTTGTGAAAAAGAGAGTCGGTCTTTTCCATATTTACTGCATAACCAAGAGGCGTTTTTTTGTCCACTTTGTATGGGACAATCCGGTAGGCCATCCCTTCAAGAATAAGATAATCTGAAAACCCCTTATAAACCCTTGTCTCACAGGTGATTGAGAAAAATATCGGCTTTTTAGGTTGTCTGCCTTCTATAACTTTTCTGGCAAACTCTTCAGGTGGTGCAAGATAAATTTTCGGAAATCTCAAATTGCTTCTGGGAAGGGCAATATATTCCTTTGGGTCTTTGGGAAGCTGATATCCAAAGTTTGCAGCGAGCATATCTCTTATAATTAAGTCTCTTACCAGAACCACCTTGTTATCAGGTCCAATAAATGGGGTAAGCTTATCTATATCCTCTTCTTTAAAATAAAGAGGAACACCCCATGACTTCAGCTGTTTGTTATACCAGTTTGTATTCAGGAGAGAGAGATTTGCAATCGTAACAGATTTTTTTATACCGAGAACCTCCTGGGCACACCAGAGGGGAAATGTATCGTTATCACCGTTTGTAAAGACAATCCCCCCATCATCCACACAGTGCAAAAGATTATAAGCATAATCCTCTGCAACATAGTTTTTTGACCTGTCAACCATTTTGTAGTAAGCTGAAAGTTGCCATACGGGAATAAGAATTGCAACGGGTAAAGCAACATAAAGGGCTATTTTTTTGAAAAACTTAAGGTTCTCTATGGCCAATTTAAAAACACCGAAAAATCCTAAACCCGTATAAATTGCAAAGTAAAAATATCCCGGGATAAAGAAATAATCTCTATCTCTCACCTCTCGCATTTCCTGAGGTATATAAGCTCTGGGGTCTGTTGCGGAGTATTTGAGATTGAGGACAAAAATAAGACCGAGTGTTGCCAGAATTAGCGAACTTCCAACAAGAGCAAAACTCTTCCTGTCATAGGCAATGTGCAATGCGAACCCGATAAATCCAAGAATAAATATAAGAGGCACATATTGAGGAGGCATAGCCACATCACCCTGTCTGCCTGCAAAGTATGTCCAGAAAAGCTTCAACTGTTCAATAAAGGGAATTCTTCTCGGGAAAAAGTCAGCCGGAGGATATTGTTTTCTTAATAGAACATCCCAGAAAGCCTGCCAGGTTTTAGGGTCTGCTTCGTTAATTGTAGGATTATGATGAGCCCTTATAATCAAATAAAGTCCTGCTGAAACAGCAATAAAAACAAGAATAAGAGCAACACCTTTACATTCTATGTAAAGTTTCCCGGAGACAAAGGCAGTTATAGCGGTGAGAAGAACACCTATTATGAAAGCTACGGGAGATTTCAGATAAAGCCCTGCAAATGTTATTATAACAGAGACAAAGAAAATTCCTTCTTTAAGACCCAGCCCTTTGAAGTGTTTTTTTAAATACAGGAATAGTCCTGTTCCTGCTGTTCCGATAAAATAGAACCCTAATGCTTTACCCCATGAAGGCGGAGTAAAACTCCCAAAAATGCCCGAAATTACAATAAAGAAAATAGAGAAAACTCCAAGAGATTCCCAGTCAAGAACCATTCTGGGTTTCACAACAAGAACAAATATTAAAATTGCAGGAAAGATAAAGGGTGCAGAAAGATGAATTCCTGAACCAAGAGCAAGAAGATAAATTATCAGGATAAGATATTTAACAGAATCTTTTCTTTGTCTTTTTTCCCACCATATAAGAGCAAGATATGTCGCCAGAAACATAAAGAAATTGGAAGGTGCATAGGTTTCAGCTTCTATACTGGACCACCATGTTGTATAGGCAAAGGGAGCTATAAATCCTCCAAGAAGACCTGATAGATGCTGTATCCACTTTGAAATATTTTCTCCTTTAAAAAAATCTATAACCTTAACGGTTATAAGGTATACAAAGCCTGCAGAAAAAGCTCCTGAAAGTATTGATATAAGCGTTATTTTCTTTATTGTATTCAATGGAAGAGGAAGCAATGCAAAAAATCTACCCAGAATAACATAAAGTGGTGTTCCCGGAGGATGGGGTATACCGAGAATATAGGAGGTGGCAAGAAATTCTCCAACATCCCAGAAAACAATTGTAGGAGCGGTTGTGAGCATATAGATTATAAAGGTAAAAAATACAACAGAAGAGAAAAAAATCCATCTTAAATGTTTTTCTTTAATCTTAACATTCATTTTCTTTTTTCCTCTAATGCGGCATGGGCAGCAGCAAGCCTCGCTATGGGAACCCTGTAGGGAGAACAACTCACATAGTCAAGGCCTATCCGGTGGCAAAAATCCACAGATGCGGGTTCTCCACCATGTTCACCACATATGCCTATTTTTAACTTGGGATTTGCTTTTCTTCCCTTCTGTATACCTGTCTTCATGAGTTCCCCAACACCTTCCTGGTCGAGAACAGCAAAGGGGTCCTTTGATAAAATACTCCTATCTATATAATCATGTAAAAATTTGCCAATGTCATCTCTTGAAAAACCAAAGGTTGTCTGGGTTAAATCATTGGTTCCAAATGAGAAGAAAGAAGCAATCTTTGCTATTCTGTGAGCAACTATACAGGCACGGGGGATTTCTATCATCGTTCCTACACTGTACTTTATTTTTATACCCTCTTTTTCCATAATTTCTTTTGCAACCCTGTCAACAACCTCTTTCTGCATCTTCAGCTCTTTATCTATGCCAACAAGGGGAATCATAATTTCAGGGATTGCTTTAACACCTTCCTTTGTTGCTTTGACCGCTGCTTCAAATATTGCCTTTGCCTGCATTTCAGTGATTTCAGGATATGTTATCCCGAGTCTGCATCCCCTGTGTCCGAGCATAGGATTGAGTTCTGAGAGTGCCTCTATTTTCTTTTTCACCTCCTCAATACTTTTACCTGTTCTTTCAGCAAGTTCCTTTATGCTCTCTTCTTCTTTTGGTAAAAATTCATGAAGAGGAGGGTCGAGTGTCCTTATGGTAACCGGATGCCCGTCCATTACTTTGAATATCTCATAAAAATCTTTTCTTTGAAAAGGAAGAAGTTTGTTTAAAGCTTTTTTTCGTTCTTCCTCATTTTCAGCGAGAATCATTTCCTGCATTGCATATATTCTTTCCCCCTCAAAGAACATATGTTCTGTTCGGCATAATCCTATGCCTTCTGCCCCAAACTCAAGAGCCTTTCTGGCATCCCTCGGTGTATCTGCATTTGTCCTGACACCAAGTTTTCTTATTTTATCAGCAAATTTTAAAAGTTCATTGAGTTCAGGAAAAATCCCAGGGGCTTCCACAGGAACATCGCCTAAATAAACCTTTCCTGTGGTTCCATCTATGGTAATTAAGTCACCTTCCTTCACCACTTTACCATTAATTTCAAAAAGTTCTCCAGAATAATTTATGTTCAAAGACTCACATCCCACAACACAGGGAATCCCCATCCCTCTTGCAACAACCGCTGCATGAGAGGTCATTCCACCTCTCGCAGTAAGTATCCCTTTTGACCTTGCCATACCGTGAATATCATCCGGCGAGGTTTCAACTCTCACAAGTATAACACTTTCACCCTGAGAGCCGAGTTCAGCTGCTCTGTCAGCATCAAAAACAACTTTACCTTTTGCTGCACCAGGCGATGCAGGAAGACCTTTTGCAAGAGCTTCTCCCTCAAAGGAATCAGGAATTTGAGGGTGGAGTAAATGGTCTATATCCTCAGGGGAAACCCTTTTTATGGCCTCTTCCTTTTTTATAAGTCTTTCCCTTACCATATCAACAGCTATCTTAACTTTCGCTCTGGGAGTTCTCTTGCCAACTCTTGTTTGAAGCATATAAACTTTCCCGCGTTCTATTGTAAATTCCATATCCTGCATCTCTTTATAGTGTTTCTCAAGCTTCCTAAATATATTCACAAGTTCATCATAAGCTTTTGGCATTTCTTTTCTTAATTCAGAAATGGGCTTAGGAGTCCTGATACCCGCAACAACATCTTCACCCTGTGCATTTAAAAGATATTCTCCAAAGATTTCCTTTTCACCGTTAGAAGGATTCCTGCTGAACGCAACACCTGTAGCACTGTCATTACCCATATTGCCAAAAACCATGACCTGAACATTACATGCAGTGCCCCATGTATCAGGTATGTTATGTAATTTTCTATATTCTATTGCTCTCTTATTGTTCCAGGATTCAAAAACTGCTTTTATAGCCATCCACAACTGCTCCTCAGGGCTTTGTGGAAATTCTTCATCGGTATACTTTTTATAGACCTTTCGATACCTTTTTATTAACTCTTCAAGGTCTTTTTCGTCCAGCTCTGTGTCAAGATGAACCCCTTTCTCCTCTTTCAACTCTTCAAGCACAGCCTCAAAACTTTCATGAGGAACATTTTTAACCACATTACCAAACATCTGGATAAATCTCCTGTAGGCATCAAGAGAAAATCTTCTGTTACCTGTAAGGTTTGCAAGTCCTTCAGCCACTTCATCATTGATTCCAAGATTAAGAACAGTATCCATCATACCAGGCATTGATACTCTTGCACCACTTCTCACAGAAACAAGCAACGGATTTGATGGGTCTCCAAATCTTTTACCTGTTGCTTTCTCAAGAAACCTTATTCCTTTCTTAACCTGTAACTTCAAATCACCGGGAAATCTCCTTTTCTGGTAGTAATAGGTGCAAACCTCTGTAGTTATTGTAAAACCTAGAGGCACATTTATACCAAGTCGGGTCATTTCATGTAGATTTGCACCCTTTCCACCTAACAGATTTTTCATCTTTGCACTGCCTTCTGCTTTGCCTTTGCCAAAGGCATATACATATTTCTTTCTCCTTGTCCTTGCAGTCATTTTTCCTCCTTTCAAATACCCTCTCCGTTAATGATAGAGTTTACTGTTTTGAAAAGATATCCCAAATCTTTTATAAGATTTTTTGATTTTGCATATTCTTTTTCAATTCTTATTCTCTGATAAAATGGGATTTTATTTCTACCACATGTTTGCCATGGTCCTGTAATACCAGGCCTTACACTAAAAATATCATAAGCGCTTTCAGGTATATTATGAAACTCCTCCTTTAAATAGGGTCTGGGACCCACAAGACTCATATCACCCTTTAATACATTCAAAATTTGCGGAATTTCATCCAGACTGAATTTTCTTAAAAATTTTCCCACCTTTGTAACCCTCGGGTCAAAGGTTTTCAATTTCCTGTAATCTTCCCATTCTTTTTTCGCAATGTGATTATCATTCAAATATTTCGCAAGTCTCTTATCCTGGTCTTTATACATTGTTCTGAATTTATAAATTTTAAAAATCTTCTGATTTCTACCCACTCTCTCCTGAACAAAAAATACCGGTCCTCTGTTTTCCATTTTTATCAATAAAGCAATTGCTATCCATAGCGGAAAGGTGAGAATTAGAATGAAAATCGTTATTATTATTTCTAATAGCCTTCCCATCTTTTTGGAAGAGTTATGTAAAAAGCGGTTCCCACACCTTCTTCACTTTCCAGATCAATCTTACCTCCGTGCATTTCAACACCATGCTTAACAAGTGTGAGTCCCATACCTGTTCCTTCTTTCTTTGTTGTGAAAAAAGGCTCAAATATCCTGTTTTTAATATCTGCAGGAATCCCAGGACCTGTATCCCGAACCTCCACTCTCACCAAATCTTCTTCTTCGTCAATCCTGACTTCTATCCTGCCTCCTTCTTTCATTATGTCAAGAGAGTTGATAAAAAGGTTTATAAATATCTGTTCAATTAATCCAGGATAACCGTCTATCTCAACATCCTCAACACCTCCTCGCCAGAAAGAGACCCTGCTCTCCACAAACTGGGGTAAAAGTATTTCATAACACATATTTATAACTTCGCCAAGTTTAACTTTCTTTCTGGTCGGTTTAATAGAACTCATTATTTCTTTAAAATTATTAAAAACTTTTTTCAGTTCTTCCCATTGTTTCTGCAACCCCTTAGTTTCTTTTAAATCTACAAGGTCTTCACGGTTAAAAAAGTAAGATAACCCCATTTCCACATTGTTTAAAGGATTTTCTATCTCCTTTATAAGAGTATTGCTTATTTCACCGAGTACTGAGACCCTGCCGGTTCTTAATGCTGTAAGATGATAGGCCTTTAATTTTTCAAGAGCTTCTTCAAGTTTCCTTTTTGAAACAAGTTCTTTCCACAATATCTCTCCCTGTTTGCATATCAATTTAAAAGTCTCTATTTCCCTGTCTATAAAGGGGAAAAAGGATTTAACAATCATAATTCCTTCTATCTCTTCTGAAGGCGAGATTTTATGTAACATGTAGGTATCTTTGATAGAAAATTCACTTTTTCTGGCATCCTGTATATAATTCTCAATCTCTGGAATGAATTTTGGATAAAAAAAGGTTTTTTCTTCCGGGCTATATATATATAGCATTGCACTTTCAAAATTCAGCGAATCAATTAATATTCTGGGAAAATTTTTTAAAAACTCTTCCTCACTATCGGATTTAAGCATTTCAACCACTGCTTTATGCAGTTTTTCAACTTCCTTTAATTTTACATTCTCTTCAAGAAGTATCTTTTTTTCAAGAGCTCTCTGGATTGCGAACCTCATATCGTTTATACTCACAGGCTTTTCAACAAAGTCATAGGCTCCCAGCTTCAAAGCGGTTATTGCACTTTCTTTATCTCCATAGGCAGTCAAAATTATTGGAATACCCTCATGCCCTCGTTTTTTTATTTCCTCAAGAAGAGTGAGCCCATCCATTTCAGGCATTTTTAAATCAAGAAGGTAGATGTCAAATTGTTTGTTTTCAAGAATCTCAAGAGCAACCAATCCATTAGAAGCGGTATCAACATCGTAACCCGCGTTTTCAAGCACTTTTTTAAATATAACTCTTATATTCTCATCATCATCCACTATAAGTATCTTTCTCATAAAAAATCTCCTTTTAAATCACCTGCAAAATTTCCCCGACAGTAAAAGGCTCTAAAATAAATCTTATGCCCTTATATTTCAACATCCTTAGCCAGTCTGGCTCAAGTAAATCTGTAATAAATATAAGTCTTCTTATCATTGCATCATTACTCCTTTCTATTCTTTCTATAACTTCCTGATACGGGATTTCAATATTTTTCATATCAACAAATCCCAGACATCTATTCGCCTCACATATAGAGCATGTGTGAATCATCCGATTTAAATCCTCAATTCTTTGAACATTCCAGCCAAGTTTACTCATAACATTCTTTATCTGAAACTCTATCTCATTTCTTTTTGTAAAGATAATTGCCTGATTTTCATTCTCTTCTATTTCCTTGACATTATACACAGGTATTTCTACGAAGAAAGATGTTCCCACACCTTCTTTACTTATAAAGTGTATGTTCCCTCCAAATTCATCCACAGCTTTTTTTACAAAACTCAGACCAAAGCCTATACCCTGTGTATGTGATTTGGTGGTAAAAAAGGGCAATAAAATCTTGTCCTTATATTCTTCTGGTATACCTCTACCATCATCATGAATTTCTATCAAAACATAGTCTGTTTTATTTAAAACTTTTATTTGAATCTGTCCTTTAGTCTTTACACTTTTTATGGCATCATAGCTGTTTTTAAGCAGGTTAAAAATCGAATTTTGAAACACCCCTCTCCTCCCCATAATAAACAGTTTATCCGTGTCGTATTTTTCAGAAACCTCAATACCCTCTGACCTGTAATGATTCTTTACTATTCCCACAATTGATTTAACCGCTTCTTTTACTTCAAAGATTTCTTTTATAGAGTCTTTCTGGGTATCTGCAAACAAAATTACATCTTTTATTATACTGGATATTCTTTTAGCAGAGTTTTTTATCAGGTTTATTTCATCTGAAAAAATCTCAGCATCTTTGTTAGAAGAGATGTATTCTATTGCTGCCATAAGGGAGGATAAAGGGTTATTTATCTCATGAGCTATACCTGCGGCAAATTCAGCAAGGGAGATAAAATAGGGTAAATACAAGTCTTTTTCTTTTTTTTCTATAAATTCGTCCATTTATATCCTTTATATTTTATTTTTTGTTTTATATTTTAAAGGGTTACTTGACAAATTTTCAAAATTAGAGGTAAAATTATAAACTTAAACTATGGCGGCGTGGCCGAGTGGCTCAGGCAGCGGTTTGCAAAACCGCTTACCTCGGTTCGATTCCGGGCGCCGCCTATTTATTTTAAATGATACTAATTCAGGGTGGAACAATAGTCCCGGTGGTCTCTCCACCTGTGGAAGAAGGCTATATCCTGATCGAAGGTTCAAAAATCAAAAAAATAGACAGAGGTAAATACCAGGGTAAGGATTATAAAACATTTATAGATGCTAAAAATCATATTATTATGCCTGGTCTTATAAACACCCACACCCATATCCCCATGACTTTTTTCAGAGGAATTGCAGACGACCTGCCCCTTGAAATATGGCTCAAGGAATATATATGGCCATTAGAAGCAAAATTTATAAAGCCTGATTTTGTATATTACTCATCCCTGTGTGGTATCACAGAAATGCTGGTTTCAGGAACAACTTCCTTCTGTGACATGTACTTTTTTGAAAATGAAATAGCAAGGGCATGTGAGGACGCAGGAATAAGAGGATTTATCACACCGGGCGTGCTTGACTTTCCCACATCCTCTTTTAAAACACCCCGGGACGCAATTGCTAAGGCTGAAAATTTTATAAAAAACTACATGAAACATCCCATTATTCACCCGGGGATAGCACCCCATTCAACATACACCTGCTCCCTTGACACCCTTAAAAAATGCAAGGAAATCTCAGAAAAATATAATACAATATTCCATATCCATGTATCAGAAACAAAAAAAGAGTATGAGGAATCCCTGAAAAAGCATGGTGTATCACCTGTTAAATACCTCCATAATAATAACCTTCTTTATGAAAACACACTTGCGGTTCATTCTGTATGGCTTGACGATGAAGATATTGAACTTATAAGTCAGAAAAAGGCTAAGATATCCCATAATCCTGAGAGTAACCTGAAACTTGGTTCAGGTATATCACCTGTTAAAAAACTTCTTGAACAGAAGGTCAGGGTTTCCATAGGAACTGATGGCGTAGCATCCAATAACAACCTTGACATGTTTGAAGCTATGAGAATAACCGCACTCTTACACAAAGGTATAAATCTTGACCCATCTGTTTTAAATGCCAGAGAAGTTCTAAAAATGGCCACTCTATATGGGGCAGAGTGTTTAAATTTCAGGGAAATAGGAACTCTTGAGGAAGGTAAACGAGCGGATATAATTATAATTGATATTGAAGATATATCTACTATTCCATTTTACGACCCCTGTTCCGCTATAATTTATTCACTAAATTCACGCCAGGTAAAATATGTAATTGTAAATGGTAAACTGGTGGTTGAAAAAGGAGAAATAAAGACTGTAGATATAGAGAAATTAAAAAAAATAGCAAAAGAGTACAGGGAGAGGATAAAAAATGCTATTTAAAAAAATATTTTTTGGGAAAGATAAAAAAGAGGTGCCCGATGGAATATGGAGAAAATGTGATAAATGTGGAGAGATTCTTCATGTTGTTCAGTTGAAAAAAAATTTCTGGGTATGTCCTTCATGCTCATTCCATTTCAGGATAAATGCAAGAAATTATATAGAAATACTTGTTGATCAGGAGAAATTTGAGGAACTCTTTACCAATTACACCTCAAAGGACCCCCTTGGTTTTCCTGAATACAGAGAAAAGATTAAAAAGTCAATGAAAATGTCCAGATTAAAGGACGCAGCGATATGTGGAACAGGCGAAATTGGAGGAATAAAAACAGGTCTTTTTTTAACTGATTTCTTTTTTATGGCGGGAAGCATGGGCTCGGTTGTGGGAGAAAAATTTAAATTAATAGCCGATGAGGTTTGTGAGAAAAAAATTCCTCTTATAGCTATTACATCATCAGGAGGCGGGGCAAGAATGCAGGAAGGAATAATATCGTTGATGCAAATGGTAAAGACCGTTGAGGGTGTTTTGAACCTTTATGAAAACAGAATTCCCTACATAACTATTCTCTGTGACCCTACAATGGCAGGAGTTATGGCATCTTTTGCAGCACTTGGAGATATCTCAATTGCAGAACCCGGGGCATTGCTCGGATTCACAGGTCCAAGAGTTATTCAACAAACAATAGGTGAAAAACTGCCTGAAGGTTTCCAGAGGTCAGAGTTTCAGTTAAAACACGGTATGATAGACACGGTTATTGACAGAAGAAATTTAAGAGAAACAATAATAAAAATTCTAAAGATTCTGTGTTAAAACTGCTTGTTCTTCTTGTTATCCAGATCCCTGAATACAAGGATACAATCTATTTTAAAGGAGATTCCATATTCTATCATCCCGCAGAGGAAAAAGTCGTTTTAAAGGGAAATGCATACATAAAGTATAAAAATATAGAATTGATTTCTGATTCATGTATTTTTTTGAGAAAAGAAAACCTTCTCCTGGCTTATGGAAACCCTTATCTTATTTCAGGAAAGGATACCCTTAGGGGAGATTTTATGAAATTCAACATAAAAACTCAGAAGGGATATGCATACGAGGGAAAATCAAAGGTTGAAAAGGGGTTTGTCTGGGGAGAAAAAATTTACAGAACTGATAAAAAGGTGATCAAGGGCTTTACAGGATTTTTTACAACATGTGAGCTTGAAGAGCCCCATTATTACTTCAGGTCAAATAGGATGAAGGTATTAATAGGAGATGTAGCAGTTGCATCACCTGTTATAATGGAGATAAAGGAAATACCCGTTCTATGGGCACCTTTCTGGGTGTTTCCAATATCACCAAAGAGAAAATCGGGATTCTTGATTCCGAGACCGGGAAGAAATTCCACTCTCGGTCTTTACTTAAAGAATTTAAGCTATTACTGGGCAATAAACAACTATATGGACTTAACACTTACAATGGATATTTACGAGAGAAAAGGTCCACTCCTGGGTTTTAATTTCGTATATTTAATTTATAAAAAACTCACAGGTAACTTCAAAGCAACCTATACAAGGGAGATAGATACAGGCACAAAAAGATGGAGTCTGGTAGGGGATCACAAACAGAATTTACCTTTTGGATTTAGTTTAAATGCCCATAGTGATTTTATATCTGATGAAAAATATATTCTTGAATACTCTGATATAAGAGTTGGTAGGGTGAAAAGTGAATCAGAAAGCCATGCGTCCATTTCAAAGAGATTTACAATTGGAAGCTTTGTTGCTCACACCAGGTATAAAAAAGACTTTATAAACAAAATAGAAGTTCTTACAGCACCGAGTGTCAACTTTATTCTTTTTCAGAAAAATCTTTCTATTTTCAGAACATCTTTCAACTTCTTATATTCAAGAGAAATATATAAAGACACTCTTAAAAAAGATGAAAAAAGCGGTTTTTCAATATCCAATTCAACAGGGATTCAGAAAATCCTGTTTGATATATTAAGTTTTTCAGCAGGTGTGAATACAAAAGCAGGTGTTTTAAATAAAGATACTCTCGGGAATGATTATCCCTTTTTAAAAAATTTAAGCACAAATGCATCTTTAACAACCAAACTTTATGGGCTTTCTCTCTTCGGAATACCGCCCTTTCAAAGATTTCTTCACACCATAACCCTTTCATCGGGTTATTCTTATTCTCCTTATATCAAAAATCCGCCTGTAAAAAGTTTTGCAGGACTCGGTCCTCAACAAAGGTCCAGCAGGATATCCTTCACCATAAGAAACGACTATGAAGGCAAAATTGTGAAAGATGAACAAAAGAAAAAAGTAAATTTTCTATCCTTCACGCTTAATAGAGCCTATGACCTGATAGATAAAAAATGGAGCGATATAAGTCTGACAGGTAATTTTCTGCAGAATTCACCTGTAAACGGTTCCTTTTCATTAACATATTTTACTCAGGATAAAAAGTGGAAAAACCTTACATTCCAGCTTGCAGGAGCACTTTCTCTGAAATCTCTGTCCTCTCTTTTATTTGAAAAAGCAGAGGAGCAAAAAGACAGCCTGGAGCAAGACACACTAAAACAGGAAAAAGAATTAAGAACATCTTCGTGGAATACGAGTCTCACATATACATATAGAAATATAGGCGGGGTATCAGGATTTTTAAACTTTCGTCTTTCAGGTGGCATAACACCTAAATGGAAATTCAGTTTCCATACAACTTTTGATACCCAGAAAAAAATATTTATTGAAAGAGGACTCAGTTTAACAAGGGATTTACACTGCTTTTCAGCAAGGGTTACATGGAGCAAAACAGGCAGTGCCTGGGATTACCAGTTTAAGATATGGATAACCAAACTTCCTGACCTTAAATTTGAAAGAGGCCTTTTTGAAACGATACTTCCTGCGATTCAAGAATGATAGGAATTTCAACCTCTGCAGGCAATCATAAAAAACTTGATAAAATCCTTAAAGAAACAAAAATATTTTTTGCAGAATTAAATTATAGAGACACTATAAAAGACTTTTATAAAAGCAAAAAAATTTTTGATAAATACCAGATTCCGTTTCTTGGTCTTCATGCACCTGCACCTCTTGAAAAACCTGTTAAAAATGCTTCAAGATTAATTGACCTTGTTAGCGGGGAGAAAGAAGTTATAAGGGACTCTTTAAAATATCTACGAAATTCTATAAAATTTGCTTATAAAAATGGGATGAAATATGTTATCCTGCATGCGGGCGGTCATGAGAATATCGGAACAGAAATCGTAAAGGAAAAAGTAAATCAGGAATATATAAAAGAATTTTTAAAGCAGAGAAAGAAAAAAAGAAAAATATATCTTGAAAGATTTTTTAAGAATTTTGAGAAAATCCTGAACTTATGTGAAAAATTAAAAATAAAAATAGCACTTGAGGTAAGATACTATCCAGGAGAATTTCCTGATTTTTTTGAATTAAAAAAAATATTTGAGGAGATGGATTCAGAATATTTAGGATACTGGCACGATACAGGCCATGCATGGGTCAAAGAAAAAATAGTTAAGGACCTTTCTTATTTTGAAAATTTTAAAAACAAATTAACAGGAGTCCACGTGCACGATATAAAGGGAACAGACGAACACAAACCACCAGGGTATGGAGAATTTGATTTTCAAAATTTTTTTAAAAAAGCCATTAAAAACCTTAAAAATATTTATATTGTGTTAGAAATTCACAAAAAATATTCAGAAGAAAAAATCATAAAAGGAATTAAAAAAATAGAAAGGATAGCAGAGGTTAAAAAAATAGTCCCGAGAATCAGCTGGAAGCCTTATAAAGTAAAAAATGAAAAATTCAACCTGCATATACCTGAGAGAATAATACTTCATCACACTGCAATACCTTCAAGAAAAGAATACAAGGGTTTTAAAACAATAAAAAAAATACAGAAAGAACATTTAAAAAGGGGATTTAATGATATAGGCTATCATTTTATAATTACTCCTGAAGGAAATATTGTAGAGGGAAGAAACATATTTTATGAAGGTGCTCATACAAAGAGTAAAAATAAAGGAAGCACAGGAATTACACTGATAGGAAATTTTGAAGAGGAAAAACCTCTGAAAAAGCAGATAAAAGCCTTAAAAGTTTTAATCAAAATCCTCAAAAAATTCTTTAAGATAAAAGAAATTAAAGTACATCACCACTACAATCCATACACAAAATGTCCGGGAAGAAATTTTGTATCCTTCTTACCTGATGTTTTTTCAACTTAGAAAACTTTTACTTTATTTGAAAAAAGTTATCAAGATACATATAATTAAGTTATATTTATAAAATTAAAATTTAAAGGAGGTGAGTTAAGATGAACATTTTAATATGTGCATTCCTTTTAATGCCACCCCATCCAGAATTAAAAGAAAGACTTGTAAGAGAAGGAAAATGGAATGATGTGAAAAATGTTCTTATTCAGGCAAAACAAAGAGGTGTTGATGCCCCTGATTTTGAAAACCTGAAAAAATTCAGAATAAGAATGCTTGAAAGGCAGAGCGATACTTTAAGCATCCCTGTGATACTTGTTGAATTTACCGACAACCTTGCAGAGTCATCAAAAACCCATTATGAAGAAATGCTTTTTAGTGTAGGAACTTATCCAACAGGTTCTCTAACAGATTATTATCTTGAAAACTCCTATGGAGATTTCTTTATCAACGGATGGGTCTCTGACTGGCTCATGATGCCCCATAACTATGCCTATTATGTGGATGGTCAGTATGGGTTCGGTCAGTATCCCCAGAATGCACAGGGACTTGCAAGGGATGCTGTTCTTGCTGCTGACCCCTATGTGGACTTCTCTCAGTTTGACAGGGACAACAACGGCTATGTGGATGCAATATTTGTAGTTCATGCAGGACCTGGTGCAGAGGAAACAGGAAATCCAAACGATATATGGTCTCATGCGTGGTATATACCCGGTGGAGTTCAGGTTGATGGAGTAATAGTTTATAGATATTCAATGGAACCAGAAAACGGAAGAATGGGAGTTTTTGGACACGAACTTGGTCATGTTCTGGGTTTACCTGATTTATACGACACCGATTATTCATCAGAAGGACTTGGTAACTGGTCAATGATGGCAGGTGGTTCATGGGGAGGAAACGGAAGAGTGCCTGTTCACTTTGATGCATGGTGTAAAAAAGAGCTCGGCTTTTTAACACCAACAAATGTAACAGGAATCATAGAGAATGCAGTTTTTCCTCCAGTTGAAGAATTTCCTGTCGCTTACAGACTATGGAGTTATGGAAACTCTTCGCCTCAGTATTTTCTTGCTGAATTTAGAAGTGACCAGAAAGGATTTGATAAATCATTACCTGAAGGCGGACTTCTGGTTTTTCATGTTGATGAAAATCAGCAAAACAACAACAATGAATGGTATCCCGGTCACACAAATTACGGTCATTACAAGGTTGCCCTTGAACAGGCTGATGGAGATTGGGACCTGGAAAAAGGAATTAACAGGGGTGACCCTGGAGACCCCTATCCAGGAGCAACCAATAACAGAAATTTTGATGACTACTCAATACCGGATTCAAAGGATTATAACTTCTCAACAACTTATGTTTCTATAACAGGAATATCTGATTTTGGCGATACAATGTATGCAGACCTCGCTGTAATACCCGTTTACAACCTTGCTCTGGACAGCCTGGTTGTACCTCCTGTAGTTCCCAAAGACAGCTCTTTTGTATCTAAAATCTATTTTTCTAACAGAGGTTTTTATGGACAGAATTTCTCAATAACACTGAAGATAGACTCTGCAGGAACAAATCTTCATCAGGAAACTCTATCCGGCCTTTATCTTGCACCAGGTGAAAAGGATTCAGCCCAGTTTTCTCCATTCACAGTGCACTGGGAGAATGGATTTTATAATTTAACAACTTACATAACATCAGGAAATGACCAACTTCACAGAAACGATACAATAAAGTATGACCTGTATTCCTATGTAATAAAGAGATTTGTAAATGCCACTTATTCCACAAATCTGCCCAGTATCGATGGAGTAATCCAGAGTTCAGAATGGGCTGATGCTTATGCATTTGATGTGTCAGACTTTTTGGCTAAGGATGGTAAAATAAATGTCGCAGAGGCAACAGCTTTCGTGAAAAATTCAGATTCTGTATTCTATATAGGAATAATTCTTGAAGACACAACCTCTGGAATTGATATGTTCAGGATATTCTTTGATGATAACGCAGATGGTTCATTTCCGCCTTATCCTGAGTCCACTGAAGGCGAAATCCGAATCCACCAGACAACAAGCGGATTTAACATCACATATAGACCTTATTATTCTTCAGGACAGGCAGGACCACCCCAAGCCATCTCTTTACCTTTTGGGGCGAATTTTACAAATGGTAACAGAAGTTATGAACTTGCGGTTCCACTTGTGCATCACAATTATGCCCTTGATGAAGAAATTGGTGTATCTTCTCCAACAGACACATTTGGCACCTATATTCTGGTAAGGGATGGCTCAAGGAGTGATAACATTGCAAACTGGCCCCAGGACGCATCACCTTATAACTTTAACGACCCTTCTTATTATGGAAAGATAGAGGTTACAAATGTAAACATAGGAATAAAGGAAAGGGACAAAAAGGAAAACATTTTATCTTTTGCCATAACACCTGATAAAGAGGGATACAGGATAAAACTTATACTGCCTTCTTCTCAGTTATTCAGACTGAATCTCTATGACATAATTGGAAGAAGGTTATGGGAAACAAATAAAACAGGTAAAGAGTTTGAAACTGTCATAAGTTCAAAGGATTTTTCAAAGGGAGTCTATTTTCTGAAACTGGATTCAGAAAAAGTAAAACGAACAAAAAAGATAGTAATCTACTGATAACTGTAAGTTAACAGAAAAAACCTACTTGAAAATTAAGTTAGAAAACCTTAATATATAATATTAAAAAGGACCGGGTTCGAGCGGTCGCAGGTGACCCATAGGTTACACAAATGGCTTATAGCCAGTGGCTTATGAGTTACCTGAGGAAAGTCCGGACTCTGAAGGGCAGGGTGCTCCCTGAAAAAGGGAGGCTATTCTGTCGCGAGGCAGGATAGACGGAAAGGGCCACAGAAACCAGACCGCTCCGACTCTGTCGGGGTAAGGGTGAAACCGTGGGGTAAGAACCCACGATGCATGCGGGCAACCGCATGCATGGCAACCCCCACCCGGAGCAAGACAAATAAGGGGGGTAAAGGGTGTTGCCCGCACCCATGAACCCCCGGGTAGTCGCATAGATAGATGACCGCTTAGAACAGAATCCGGCTTACGGGACCCGGTCCTCTAATCAAAATGGAATATATTTCTGAAAAAATAAAAAACATCAGAAAACAAAGAGGATTAAAAATAACAGAACTCGCACAAAGAGCAGGCGTGAGCAAGAGTTATATTTCGCAACTTGAAAAAGGATTAATTATTCCCAAAATAGATACATTGAAAAAAGTTCTTGACGCTCTGGGGGTTTCAATAATTGATTTTTTTTCTGAAACTCTGGAAAAAAACATTCATTTTACATGGAGAGACTTTATAGATTTCACTCCCCGTTCCACCAGGATAAAGGTGATACTCTTAACCCCTGTAAGGGAAAGAAATTTTGACATTTACTATGTTGAACTTCAATCAGGCATAAAAACATCAACCGAGGACCCGCATCCCGGAGAAGAGGGAGGTTATGTTTTAAAAGGTGAACTAACCATCAAACTCGGTGGAAGGGAAATAAAAGTAAAAAGGGGCGAAAGTTATTCCTTTAAATGTAATAAAACCCACTACTTCAAAAATGACACCGACCATGCCCTTTCCTTTATAAATATAGTCTGCCCTCCTTATAAAGACGTGTTGATTAAATAAAGCTGAAATTCAGGGATTAGGAGTCAGGGATTGGGGTAAAAAGAAAGTCAAAATTATTAAGCTCCTTCGGCCCTGGCTTATGGCGTATAGCTGATGGCTTATAGAGAGAAAATAAAAACTTTTTACCTTTTAGATTTTACTTTTAAGTTTTTACTTCTTAAAACAAACTCAAAAAACGAGATTATTATCCTATAATAAAGGCAACCTTACCGCAATTACCTGTTTCCATGAGTTCAAAGGCTTTATCAAACTCTTCAAGTTTAAACTTATGGGTTAAAACAGGAGAAATATCAAGCAATCCTGATTCTACAAGGGCGGATGTTTTATACCAGGTTGAATATATTTTTCTTCCTGTTATTCCGTAAATTTTAAGACCCTTTAATACCACAAGGTCGTTTATATCAAATTTAACATCGGATTTAAAAAGACCCAGGAGAGATACCCTTCCACCAGAGGCAGTGGCTTTTAAACCCTCTATTAGAGCATCCTGATTGCCTGAAACCTCACAGAAAACTTCGGCTCCGTTTCCATGAGTTATATCCATCACTGCCTCATATACATTTTCCTTTAAAGGATTTAAAACATAATGGACACCCATCTCCTTTGCCTTATTAATTCGGTACTCATTTATCTCTGTTGCGATTATGGGATACGCACCAGAAACTTTTGCAACTCCTATGGATAGAAGTCCGAGCGGACCGCATCCTGTAATTAAAATGCTTTTGCCTGAAATATCCTCTGATAAAACTGTATCTACCGCATTTCCAAGGGGCTCTTTTAAAGAGGCAATCTCGGGAGGCAAACTTTTATCGTTTTTCCAGCAATTTTCCTCTGGAACAACAACATACTCTGCATAAGAACCGTCAGTGTCAATACCCAGGATTTTCATATTCATACACACTTCCTGCCGATTATTCCTGCATGCATAGCACTTCCAGCATACAATATGAGTTTCAACAGACACAAAATCACCGGGTTTTACATCTTTAACATTTTTACCGATTTCAACAACCTCACCACTCATTTCGTGTCCCACAATCCTTGGAATTTTTATTCTCTGAGATGACCATTCATCCCATTTGTATATGTGAAGGTCTGTTCCGCATATTGCTGACGCTTTTACCTTTATCAAAACTTCACCTTCCCCGGGTGTGGGGACAGGAACATCCATGATTTCAAAACCCTTTTCGGACTTTGTTTTGGCAATTGCCTTCATAAAAACTTCTCCTTTTTAAATTAAGAATAAAATTTCTTAATCAGAGAACATATATATTCAACATCCTCATCTTTTAAATGGGGATGACAGGGCAGGGAAAGAATTTCCTTTGAAACTTTTTCTGTAACAGGCAGGTCACCTTCTTTAAATCCATAATTTTCAGCAGCCTTTTGAAGATGACAGGGTATAGGATAATGAATTCCCACATCAACACCGTTCTTTCTCAAAAATTCAACCAGTTTGTCCCTTTCAGGGACTCTTATGACAAAATAGTGATACACATGCTTTACATCCTCTTTTGTTTTCTGGAACTGGCATGGAAGTCCGGAAAGTAATCTTCTATAAATTTCCGCTATTTCCCTTCTCCTTGTATTCCATCTATCAAGTTTTTTTAATTTCAAATTTAAAATAGCAGCCTGAATTTCGTCAAGTCTTGCATTAAAACCGGGATTTATACTCGCATAGGAACTTATCTGTCCGTGATTTCTTAAAAGTTTTAGATTCTCATAAATTTCATCACTATCGGTTGTGATACCTCCTGCCTCTCCGAGTGCTCCAAGATTTTTTGTATAGTAAAAACTGAAAGCAGAAACATCACCCAGACTCCCGACCTTTTTTCCTCTGTATTCTGCACCGTGAGCCTGTGCAGAGTCTTCTACTATATAAAAACCATGAATTTTCTTTAATTCATAAATTGGCTCCATATCACAGACATTTCCAAAAAGATGTACAGGAATAACTGCTTTTGTTTTTGAGGTTATTTTCTTTTCTACATCAGAGGGGGAGATGCACAGGGTATCCTCTTCTATATCAGCAAAAACAGGTTCTGCTCCCACCATCCATACCGCTTCAAAGGTGGCAATAAAGGTAAAGGAAGGCAGGATTACTTCATCTCCTTTGCCTATTCCCAGTGCTCTTAAAGCAAGGTGAAGAGCCTCTGTTCCGGATGAAAGCCCCACACAGTATTTTACTCCGCAGTATTCTGCAAAATCCCTTTCAAATTTCTGAACATTTTCACCCAGAAAAAGCCACATCTTCTGGAAAATCTTTTCCCACTCCTTAAATAACTCCTCTTTAATCTCAAGATAGGGAGATATAAGGTCAACAAGTTTAATTTTTTTCATAAAAGATTATTATTATAAAGATTATACCAGGAAAATTAAAAAAAATTTAAATTATAAATACATAGGCAAAACCAAAATTTATTTTTAAAATCTTTAATTTTTTAAAACGCTTTTTTATGCTTTCTCCTTTATTAAATTCTCTGATTGAATTAAAAAGAAATTTATACTCCTGCCCCAGATCTTTCGGAAAAATCAAAGAAGTTAACACTTCCAGCAATTTCAAATAAATCAGATAAAAAAACCTTATTATAAAGAAATCGGGTAGACCCATTTCAAGAATTAAAATTCTACCATCTCCTTTTAGAACTCTTCTGCACTCTTTAAAAAATTTATCGGGCTCTATATTCCTGTATAAAAAAGCAGAAACAACAAAGTCAAATTTATTCTCTTTAAAAGGCATCTTATGGACATCACCAAGCATAAAGATTGCACTTAAGTATTTTTTCTTCTCTTTAACCATCTCTCTTGCAACATCAATTCCAATAACCTTTTTAACTTCTCTGTTTTTTAAAAGAAACTCTGTAAACTCACCCTTGCCGCATCCTGCATCCAGAACAAAGCCCTTTACAAGTTTTCCTGCCCTGAATCTCCACCACCTGTCAAGAGAAAAACTTGCAAAGGAGTTAAAGTAATCGTATATTTTGTAAATTTTTTTATACCTTTCCTCTGGTTTCATTTTTAAGTTTTTTATTTTGAATGATTCTTCAATAAGATTTCAATTTGACCCTGCAGGTTCATATAAAAATCTAATTTTTTATTTTGGTTAAATTTTTGATGAGGCAACTCGTGTAATTGTCTCTAAGATTTATGATGCTTTATAATAACTTATTCTAATGAAATATTTCAAAATAACAATTTTTATAATTCTTTTCCTTGCAAGTTGTAAAACCCCTTCAGAACCCCAAAAAGAAAGGGAATTTAAACTTATAACAGAGTATCATCTTTCTGGTTATGCACAGGGACTTTTTTTAGAGGATTCTCTGCTCTTTGTAGCAGACGGTCAGGGAGGACTTGTAATTCTTGACATCTCCTATCTTCCTGATTCAATGAAATTTATTTCTCAGAAAGAGACAGGATACAATGCGGTAAGTGTATGTGTGAAAGATAGTTTTGCCTTTATCGGGTTCAATGATGTGAACAGAAAAGGGATATGGGTGTATAAAATAAGTGATTTATCAAATCCGGAATGGATTACAGGAGATGAAGGCCTTGCCTACGCCTATGATGTATGGCTTCCCTCACAGGATACAAACTACCTCTATATTGCCTCAGGGTACTGGTATTACATAGAAGACCTTTCAGGACTCCCCTATTATTTATCCTTTGCAAAGAGATATCATCCACCCGGAAAAGCAAGGGGAATTTTTGCTGATAGTAATTATGTTTATTTAGCCTGTGAGCAGATGGGGGTTGTTATATATCCTGCCCTTGTTCCGGAAGTTCCTGACTCAGAGGCAATAGTTTCCTGGATGGATACACCCAACAATGCGAGGGACCTGGTTGTTAAAAATAATAAAATCTTTGTTGCTGATGGTTATGGAGGGCTTGTGATAATTGATATAATTGATATTGAAAATCCCTTCATTATATCAAGTATTGACCTGTCCGGCTATGCTCAGAAACTTGAAGTAGATGGCAATAAAGTTTATATTGCCTGTGGGAATGAGGGAGTTTTTGGAATTGACCTATCTGATGTCTATAATCCTGAAATTTTTGCGGTTTTTAAAGCATCTTATATCTATGATGTGAAAGTAAATGAAGATTACATTTTTGTTGCTGACAGGGATAGGGGAATAATAGTTTTATCAAAGGAGATAGAATGAACATTCTGTTGACCATACTTTTTTTATCAGGACCCTATTTTTTATCTCTTAAAAAGGATTCTGTTTCAGGAGGCAAATTTTTCGGAAAATTAAGAGATATTCGTGTTTTTGTTCAGAATAAAAGTGAAAAACAAAAAAATCTGGAAAAGATAAAAGTCCCTTTATCATTATATCCTTTTTACAGAGAAGCAGGATTTATAAATGCCCAACCGGAGCCCGGTGAATATTTAATAATAACGAGTTCCTCATTTTTATCTTTAATGGATGAATTCATCTCCTGGAAGGAAAAATGTGGTTATAAAGTTGTTACAGAGATTGTAACAGGCAGTGAACCGCCTGAAGTTATAAAAAATATAATCATCTCGCACTACCAAAATGACGCACCAAAACCCGAATATGTTCTGCTTGTTGGAGACGTTGATTTAATTCCCACTTTTTACGGATATCCATGGTCAATAAGTGATAACAAGTTTGTGACAATGGATGGTAATTCTGACTACATTCCTGAAATCTTGATAGGAAGAATAAGTGTTTCAAATTCAGGTGAACTTCTGAGCTATCTGGCAAAGGTTTTGAATTATGAAAAAAATCCAGAAATATCCGATACCTTATGGTATCACCGCTCCCTGATGATAGGAGCCCATTATCCTCAAAATGTATGGACACCTTTAAGAACAAAAAAATGGATAAGGCAGTTTTTATTGAATTCAAATTTGTTTTATCAGGTTGATAGTGTTTATTATCCACCCACTGCAAATGGAGTCGCACCTGTTACATCCTCTGTAAACAACGGTGTACTGTTTATCAATTACAGAGGGGGTGATGCTGAATCAAAAAGATGGATTTATCCTTTATTCACATATCAGGATGTTGATGGTCTCTCGAATGGATACAAATTGCCAATTATAACGAGTTTCGTTTGCCTGACAGGTGCCTTTGATGATAATTCTCCCATGTGTCTTGGTGAAAAATGGATAAGAGCGGGAACACCTACAAATATGAAAGGTGCAATTGCATTCATAGGCTCAGGGTCAGGTGGAACTCACACAAGGGGAAACAATGCCCTTGACGAGGTATTTTATAAAGGATATGTGGAAGACTCTTTTCCTTCACTTTCTTCATTGCTTCTGTATGCAAAGTTAAACTTGATTTCCCATCTTCCAAACAACCCTGACCCTGATTCAGGAGTGGGATTCTATTTCCATACATATAACATTCTTGGAGACCCTTCTTTAATTTTATACAAAGGAACACCCAAAAATGTAACCCTTACACTGCCTTCTTTCCTTGCACTGGGAACATCTTCAATAAGTGTAAATGTTAAAAGGAATGGAAATTCCTTAAAAGATGTATGGGTGAGTGTGTTTAAGGAAAACCAGGCAAGGGATTTTTCATTAACTGATGAAAATGGAGATGCCTTTCTGGAATTCAACCCCTTAACAGCAGGGACACTTTATGTAACTGTAAGAGGGTTTGATGTGTATCCTCAAACCACAGGTATTCCTGTATACGGAGCATCTTATTTTATAGGAATTCAGAGTATTTCATTTTCTGATTCTATTGGACACGGAGATACACTCTTAACGCCATCAGAAATTGTAAAGTTAAGTGCGTCACTCAGAAATTACGGTTCCCAGACAATAAATAATGTAACTGCAAAACTTTCAAGTTCTGACCCTTTTATAAATATAACAGATAGTATAAAATCCATGGGCAATTTTTCTTCGGGTCAGGTTAAAAATACCTCTTTCAAATTTGAAATTCTACCTCAGTGCACAACATCTCATGAAATAAAATTTAACATGAGCATAACTTCAAATCAGGGTAACTGGACCCACTATATAAAAAGAAACTGCCATGCACCTGAATTTGAAATTGATAGCATCTATGTAATTGATGCAGATGGTTATCCTGACCCTGGAGACACTGAAAATCTTGTAATTGTGTTTAAAAATACAGGTGATTTTTCAGGTTACAATGTAACAGGAACTTTAAAATCTCTAAGTTCCAAAATACAGGTCATTGATTCAATATCAAACTTTGGAAATATCAGCATTGACTCAACATCCTCAAATCAGCAGAACCCCTTTGTTATAAATATAGCAGGCAATGCTTTTCCCGGCGAAGAAATCCCGATGCAAATAAGATGGAATACACAGGCAGAAGGACAGGGAAGAATATCCTTTCCCTTAAAAATAGGGGCACCATCCCCTTCAAATGCAACAGGTCCTTCTGAATACGGCTATTATGTGCTTGATGACCTTGACAGCCTGTTCAACGAAAAGCCAGATTTTTCATGGATTGAAATAGACCCCGGTTTTGGGGGTTCTGGAAATCCCTTAAATCTAACAAACGACTCAACAGTTAATGTGAATCTACCCTTTACATTCAAATACTTTGGGGTAGATTACACGAGTATTTCGATCTCTGATAACGGTTATTTTATCTTTGGAAATTCAAATGTATCTGACCCTTACAACTGGCCTGTTCCTGCTGTTACATTACCCGATGGATTTGTTGCGGTTTTCTGGGACGATTTTAATCCCGAAATAACCGATTCCAGCAGGGATGTTTATGTATATTACGACAATTTAAATCATCTCTTCATAATTGAATGGAGCAGAGTTCAACATATACACAACTATCAAAACCCTGTGCCATCAGAGCTTGCAACCTTTGAAGCAATCCTTTTTGACCCATCTTATTACCCCACATCTACAGGAGATGGAATAATAAAGATTCAGTTCTTAAATGTTCAGGATGATGACCAGTGGCACAACTACTCAACAACAGGGTTTGAATCACAGGACAACTCTGATGGAATACAACTCAGTTTCAATGGAACAAAAGAAAATGGAATTCCAGCAATTGAAGGTGGGAGAGCATTTCTTATAACTCCTGAAAGCCCATCTCTAAGTATAAAAGAAAGTAAAAAGGGGATGCAGGACAAAATATTCATTCCTTCCATTACAAGGAACTCATTTATTCTTTATGTTCCAGAAATCTTTAAAAATTCAAAAATTACAATAGTTGATGCAGCAGGTAGAAAAATATATCAGAATGTATTAAAATCAAAATCTTTAAAACTGGATAGAAAAGTCTTTAGAAAAAACGGTGTTTTCTATTTGATTTTAGAACAGAAAAAAAATATAATTAAAAAAATTATATATTTGAAATAAAAGAAGGGGTGACAGAAATGATGCGTAAAATAGGCATAAGTGTGATTTTTGCATTGCCATTAATGGCTCAGATAAATGGTGCAAAATATCTTATAATTACTGCTGATAATTTTTATAACCAGGTGCTTCCCCTTGCAAACTGGAAGCATAAAAAGGGTGTTCCCACAAAAGTGGTTAAAGTATCTGAGATTGGAAACTCTTATCCTTCAATAAAATCTTATATACAGAACGCTTATAATACATGGGAGGTAAAACCCGAATATGTGCTTTTATTTGGCGCAGTTGAATACCTTGCAACAGGTCCTTCCTCTCAGGGCTATGACCATTATTACTCTGATATGGAAGGAAATGCACTTCCTGAAATAGCAGTTGGAAGATTCCCCTGCCAGAACACAACACAGGCACAGACAATGGTTCAGAAAGTTTTCTCTTTTGAAAAAAATCTTATTTTAAATCCTGACTGGTATATAAAGGGATTAACAATTGTAAATAGAGATTATGACCCATCAGATACCATATATTTTAGAGACGCAAGGATAGCTCACAACTTCTGGATTCAATATGGGTATACCCATATTGATAGTCTGAGAAGTGATTGGGGACACAATGCAAACACTGTTATAAATTCAGTAAACGATGGAAGAGAGTTTGTGCTTTACAGAGGAACAGGGGTTGGAAACTGGTATTCTCCTTTTGAAGTTAATCCCTATCAAACTTCAAATGTAAAAAAACTGCCCATAATAATAAGTGCGACCTGTCAGACAATAGCAATGTATCCCTACGATGAATTTGCAGGTGAAAGCTGGTTAAGAGCAGGAACCCCTACAAATTTAAAGGGTGCATCAGCATTCATGGGGACAACCACCCTTATAACAGGTGGTGCCCATTACAGAAGTGCCTTTGTCAGAGGGTTTTTAAAAAGAGTTTATGGGGATTCGATTTTTATACTCGGTGATGCATTTAAAGCAGGCAAACAACAAATCTATGACTCAACAGGCAACCTGAGTGAGGTCAGGTCATGGCAGTTGCTCGGTGACCCTGAGATGAATATATGGACAAAAAGCCCTGATTCCTTTCTGGTAATATATCCGGAAACAATACCCACGGCATATCAGACAGTTCAGGTAATAGTTCAGAGTAAAACAACACAGAATCCTGTTCCTGATGCAAGGGTATGTATAATGGACACAAACGACATCGTTTATGTATACGGTGAAACTGATGACTCGGGCCA